>RCNJ01000113.1_pt1 | contig 135078 bp, 138 predicted proteins | sample 2041171 | NCBI WGS metagenome assembly RCNJ01 (sample SAMN09708213, study PRJNA481090) | feces metagenome | biome: feces | host: Pygoscelis adeliae | place: Antarctica: Rookery Lake | collected 2010-03-01 | reverse complement strand
AGTAGTATTTATTGCTTCAAGGTAGTATTGCTTCAAAGTAGTATTTATTGCTTCAAGGTAGTATTGCTTCAAAGTAGTATTTATTGCTTCAAGGTAGTATTGCTTCAAACTTCTGCTTACCTTGATATCTGTCCTTGTTCGTCGTTAAAGAGGATGAGAGAGCTTTTCATATGAAACCTTCAAAACGTTCAGCCTTCGCCCTATGTCCCTTCACGATGTCACTCTACATCCGCGTGACATCATCTCATCTTTCGAGATCCTCTGGTGGTTATAGCTCGTCTCCGCCCTGTCTTCTCCGTCCTCAACACACTCAACACGAGATACACGCTCAACACGATCAACACGAGATACACGAGATTACTCAATTAACACCGAGGTTTCCTCAACCGAATTCGTTCATAAATCTCCCACCTTTCGTTTCCCCGCCTCGATCTCAAAGTGGTTTCCACCAAACCCACACCTGGTTCGCACTGGCATCGATCGCATTGCCGCAGTGGAGAGGAATGCTTGATTTCTAAATTAAGATTCCGCTTTCGAAGGGCTCGGCCCTCAGGCGTGAACTTGATGCCTGAATTCCTCGATTTATGGAGTGGGATTTGATTGTCAGGGCTTGGCACTTGGTACCCTTACTTTTCGGATAATGGAGGAAGTTAAGCCCGGGTATTGCGGAATGGACGTCATCATTGGCTCACAACCCCGAGGCTGAAACTCGAGGCGTTGAGGTAGACGAGGCTCGAAGCTACCCTAGATAGGACTAACAACAACATGAAGCTATCAAGTGTACGGCCTATTCTTTCACATCCTGCTTTGTGCAGGCGGGCTGTTGGTTGCTCAAGGCCATTTGTGAAGCCACGTAGTGCCCTGAAGTCGCAAAGAAGAAGTTATGCCCTCCAAGGCTCAGCACCACCAACCCTCAAAGTCTTCAACTCCCACACCAAATACCTTCAAAAGGAGAGAGTAGCAGCGAATAAGGAGGAGAGCAGACAAGTGGATTATATGAGGGATGAGGTCGCAACTCGCTTGGCTGAAAGGCTACTCGTACGTACAACTTGCAGCTCCGATTCAGCCAAACTGATTATCTATTATCTTCACGCACTCATCCTGAGCTCTCACTAACACCAGTATCAGGATATCAATCGCAACTTCTCCAAAGTCCTCGACCTCGGCGCAAACGCCTGCAACCTCGCCCGCATCCTCGCCACTCCCGGCCTCGATCCCCTCCACGAGAACGCCCCTCCAATCGGCACCAGAGTCAGCCACCTCGTGTGCGCCGATTCCGCCCCAACGTTACTGAACCGCGATGCCGATCTTACCTTCAACAAGGAGATATCTCTAGAAAGACAAACCCTGGATAGTTTGGAGACGCTGCCATACGAGGCAAATACCTTTGACGCGGTATTAAGTAATTTGTCTCTGCATTGGATTAATGACTTACCGTCTGTGTTGGGTCAGGTGAACAATATATTGAAGTCTGATTCGCCGTTTGTTGCTGCCATTTATGGAGGAGACTCCTTGTTTGAGCTGAGGACGTCTCTTCAGCTGGCGAGTATGGAGCGTCGTGGCGGCGTCTCGCCCCATACCTCGCCCCTCGCCGACGTGCGTGATGTGGGAGGACTGCTGACCAAGGCCGGGTTCAAGATGTTGACCGTGGATATCGACGACATCATAATCGACTACCCTGATATCTTCGCCCTGATGACCGATCTCCAAGCCATGGGAGAGTCAAACGCGGTGCTGGGGAGGGAGATGGGAGCTATTAGCAGAGACGTATTGTTGGCTGCGCAAGGCATATATAAGGAGTTGCATGGGGAGAAGGAGATGGGTCGTGACGGGGTAGAAGTGCCTAGAGAAGGAATTCCGGCGACATATAGAGTGATTTATATGATTGGGTGGAAGGAGGGACCGAATCAGAGTACGCCGTTGGAGAGGGGGAGTGGGCAGGTAAACATGAAAGACATCTTGGGCGGTGGGGAATTCAGACCGTAGGAGGCTCTGAGGCACGGCCCGCAACGGCAATCCCAAATAGAGAATCGATAAAGCTAAAATTGAGTTTATCCACTTTATCGTTATCCTTTAGAGTAACGCCCTTTTTAAATCCCTCTTGAAACTACTTATTCGCTTTACTCCCTCTTGTCCTTCGCCCACTCCCCTGCCAAAATACATCAACCACTCCTCTGTATCCACCATAGGGCCCAACATCTCTGTGAATGACTCCACTGCGGTTGTTTCCCTGCTTATCTGTGTCCATCCCCCAAGTACAGCACGACTAGCTGGGATTTGGGTATAGGCTGGCAGATGGGAGTGGGGCGCTGGTGCTGGCCAGGGAAGGCCTGCAGTTGTGAAGCTTGTGGTGAGAGGCTGCTAACCGGTTCACGCCCCATAATTATTGGCGGGCGAGCAATGGCGGTTCTTTGGGCCGATGGCGTTGGCGTTGGTATTGGCATCGGGAGAGCCTGCTGTGGTGGGAGACTGTTAACCGGTTGACTGCCTCCCATGCTGATGGATGGACGAGCGATGGGAGTCCTTGCGGCTAGGACAGGTGATGGTGTTGGCGTCGCCAATGGATTCTGCTTCACCAACCCGTTTGGCGGTTGCCGTGCTGGCTGATCTTGTGGGCGTCGTCTTGCGCCCAGACGGGTGCGACGGATCCCTAATCTCTTCGGTGGAGGATTGCGTTCGGGAGGTACGGTTGTTAAGCGGTTTTCGAATGAGAATTTCGATTCGATGATTGAGAATGGTATGAGAAGAAGAGAGGGCCCAAGCTTTTAAGATGTGCCGGAATGTCAAATCCGAGATGATGGCCCTACCACAACCTGGCTGCCTAATCGGCCCAGCGTGAAGTTGGCTGTCAAACTCGAGATAATGACCCTACCACCCACCACAACCTCACTTCCCAATCGGGCAACCGGCCTAGAAGAATTTAACACCCATCTCATCATCGCTCTGCCCAAACATCTGTGCTTTCCCTCTCTTAACCAGTACTTGCATGACCTTCGTCAGTAGTTCATGATCCATGCCTTGGAATATTTGACTTCTCGTTGCATCACTCGAGTGCAATTCGTATAATGTGAGGATCGACCCTTTTTGTGCTGTCTCATCAACCTATGCCATTGTCAGGAAGTGTCCCAGAAGAAACAGTTTAGAGCCACATGTGCTTGAGATTACCCAGTCATAGATTACACCGGCCCATTCTTCTTTCGTCTTCCAATATATCCATGCTTTCTCTTTTCCTGTTTCCTTTCCTCTTGTAGTACCTGACCATTCGGCCCGCCCTCCTTTCACCATCGAATTTATTATACCCGTAGCATCTTCAAGCGCCAACCTCCTGTTTATCGTTGAGTTGTTGAAAAGAGGTGAGTCTATAGCATCGACCAATACGAGCTTGAACAATCTGTTGTGTCGGCAGTATGAGAGGATCAGAGAGGACCATTTGTTGAGCCGCGAAGCTTCAGTAGTGGCGTTTGGCTGGGTGGTGTAGAGGGCTGGGAAGGAGTGATATGGAGGAAAGGCAAAAGGCTGTTGCGAGGTCGTCATAATGTGTCATATGCAAGTTTCCTGTGCAGAAGGGTCGTAGGTTTTCAGTTCTGTGGAGATATTTTCGAGCTGAACCATGTGATGTCGTCGACGACGAGGCCCAAAGAGTGCGATAAGAGCTTCACGGTGGGGAACATCGTGGGGTAGCGTCTTGTGCCTGACAGTTACCCGGCAAGCTGCAGAATAACCGCTTCACTTCGAAGACCGAGTATTCAGGTTACAGATGAGAATAGTTCTCATTTCGGAACTCTAAAATTGAAAACAACATGTCTTCTCAACGAGGCAAACTGAGATTCAAGCTCGAGCATCAAAGTTCTTCAAGCTGTGGATGCAATCGAGCACGATAGATGGCAGACCCCTGTCGTGTGAACTAACATGGTTACTCGACTGGGATAACCGGAGCCGAGGCAAACCCCCAAGGTTAACGTCCCTGACATGGCTCTCGATAGACTTTATAAACACCACTTTACGGCCCCTTCTGGAGTACACGACGGATTTACGTACTCTATTTCCTTGGACCATATAAATTTCCATTATAGACAACTGGCTCTGCTAGAAAAGCCGCCATCACCTGTTTACACGTGCAACGGATTGGCATCCACTTCATAAAACGAAGAGTGCAGACGACACGTTAATAACTTTTCGCCATAAATCACCATGTCTACAGCGAATTTTGAGATCGTTGAGCATGTGATAGAAGCAGGGCACATTAGAGAATATGCTCGTGCAACACTTGACTCGCAAGAAGACATCCTTCAGTTGGCTGTCAAGCAATATATCCCTCTCAACAACCTCAACCCCCAACCAGGAGATGTTACTATAATCGGTGCTCACGCCAATGGCTTCCCAAAGGTATTTCTCTTCACTTTGCCACGAATATCTCGTTAACACTCCCCAAGGAACTCTACGAACCCCTCTGGGACGAAATTCTCGCCCTCACCACCTCCCAAAACTTCCGCGTCCGCGCCATTTGGATCTTCGACGCCGCCCACCAAGGCGCATCCGGACTCCTCAACCAGCACAAGATCGGCAATGATCCTTCTTGGCTCGATAACCCGCGCGACATGCTTCATATGATCAATCATTTCCGCCGCGAGATGCCTCAGCCATTAATTGGTATCGGGCACTCATATGGTGGGAACAACCTTGTTAATATCTCTCTTATGCATCCGCGATTGTTTGCAGGCCATGTCCTGCTTGATCCCGTTATCCAGGGGCCGCCGAGCCATCATGGTGTGGGGCCAGCGAGGATGAGCACGTTTAGGAGGGATTTGTGGCCGAACAGGGAGGAGGCAGTGGCTGGTTTCAAGAAGTCGCCCTTTTACCTGAGCTGGGATCCAAGAGTTCTGGAGGCGTGGAATAAGTACGGCATCGTGGGGACGCCTACCGCACTCTACCCAAACGAGCATGGTTCTGTAACTTTGACGACTACGAAGCATCAAGAGGTGTTTACATTCATGAGACCGACATTTCCAGATGCAACAAACGCGCCGTTGGATCAAATCACTGAGACGAGCCATGCGGATGTGGATCCTGTTGTTCCGAAAGGTCACGACTTTTACTCCCCAGTTCCGTTTTCGACATTGCAGCAGTTGCATCACCTTCGGCCACCGGTGTTCTATGTCTTCGGAGATAAGAGTGAGATGAACAACGAGAAGGTCAGAAAGGAGAAGATGGACATCACGGGTACCGGCGTCGGTGGATCTGGCGGTGCCGCAAAGGGCAAGGTAAAGCAGGTTACGCTCAAGAATGCCGGGCACCTGGTGGCTATGGAGGCGCCTATTGACACGGCGAAGAACGCTGCGGGCTTCATCGGCGAGACGATCAAGGAGTGGCGGGAAGAGGCGAGGAAGTATGATGAGTGGCAGAAGAGAGGAACAAAGATGGAGAAGCAGACTACGAGTGATGAGTGGAAGAGGAGGATGGGTGGCGATCCGAGGGGGAATAAGAATGGTAATGGGAAGAAGCCGAATGCGCCTGCGAAGCTGTAAATAGGTTATGAATAGAGATGGATAGCTGAAGGTCGAATACAGAAATTTCGTCCGAGTTTCTGAACTATACGATGCTGTGGACAATCCATGGGCTTACTAAAAAGGAGCTCTGCTTTCTTTCAAATCATCAGCAGTGGGCTGTGCTGAGTTAGAACTCCAAATCGGAAAACGGAGGGTGGGTGGTGAGTGACCGGTGGACGGCGTCGCTAGAGCGTAAAAGATAACAATTATCTTGAACATGGAAAAAATAGGGCGGATCAGTGACTTCAAAGTAGCACAACTCTCCTTTTAATGTTGTGGCAGTTTATAAGGAACAGTGCTGCAGTGGTTCCTCGCGACTGGATCAGGGGTTGAACACGATGCCTTGTAAGGCACATTCGAAGTTATGGCTATGGATTCACACAATGGAAGGAGCCGCCATGTTAACCCACCAAGCCAACGGATTTATTTGGTGGGTGGTAACCGCTAAGCGCGTTCCTTCTGGCTGTTTCCAGGGGTTGATTGGTCACGTGACCGAAGGACCTTGGCGCACCCGCGACAACACCTAGATAATTCCGCAGGAGTATATGGTACACCCAACCACTTGTCATTTTTACCTTACCCGCGAAAAATCGACGACGCAATGACATGCCACCTCATCCACCTCAGTTGGGCCACGACACGAATCAGAAACACAATTACGCCAGCATCTCTTGTGGAAGGATTCAATTCTAATACTTTTAAACGCCTCGCTATGCCTGAGCAACTCTATGCACTCCAAACTTTCCACAATGTAACCCTCTCCATTATTCACCTCTGCTCGCTGTCGTCACCTTCGCCTCTCTTACCAATGATTCCAATACCTCTCAGCCCAATAGCGCCCACGATACTAGCTGCAACACCAGCAGCGAAGCATGTCCAAAATACTGCTCGATATCCAGCTAGAAGGGCCAATTCATTGACAGCTTTGTTTGCTGATGATGATGATGCCAAATTCGACAGCGAGTTGCTGGTAACGTTTGCAGAGATGACAGCAGCAACCGCAACCCCAATAGTCGACCCGAATTGAGAGACTGTATGGAAGACAGCGCCGGCAAGCGCCTGCGTATCGTCTGGGAAAACGTCCGTTATGATGAGATTGGCAACCGTGAACACGATATCACAACTCAGCGGACTGAGCGACACCCCCCAGAATATACAAGCCCAGAAACTCCATTGTGGGTCAGCAAGGACGAAAAGTAAAGGGGCAATGGCGCAGAATGTATTGGCGCCTAGGACGAGGTAGTCAGACCGGAGGTAAGCGACTATGAGTCCTGTAAAGATGTTGATAAGACACCCCACCACCACGTTGGGCAAGAAGCGCAGAGCGGCATCTATGACTGCTAGCTTCTGGATCTCCTGGAAGCTGGGCTCAATATTAGCAAACGACTATGGCGGAGGAAAGGAGACGTACTACAGGCTCAGGAAAAGCTCGATGCATTGCAGAGAGCCCCAAGCGAGGATGACGATGACGCAGATGGTTGTGAACGCCTTATTGCGCCATATTGAGTTAGGTATCAATGGGACCCTACCCAATACTTCCTGGCGCGCCATCCAACAAACGAATGTCGGGATAAGGAGGATGGCGAAAACGAGGAAGAAGATGTTTAGTGGCACTTCTAGTTGTGCGTGGAAGTCGTCTGCTAGTGTCCTGCATTTGGTCAGCCATCAAGCAGAGAATTCGGGAAGATGGATGAAAATGTACGCAAACACATAGCAAAACAGCCCAAGACAAGTGCTTGAGATGACAATGCCGATCCAATCCACACTCTCGAGGAACCTTTTCCAAACAAACTTCTCCCTCCTCCTGTCCTCAGGCAATATCCAAAGGTTGACAACGCCGACACTCATTGCCAGCACGGCAGTGAGGTAAAAGCTAAATCGCCACCCCAGCACGGTGTCTTCACATAGCCCTCCCACCACCAGGCCGACCGACCATCCTAGTGGCTGCCCCAGGCCGAGGGAGGCAAAAGCGATGTTCCTCCTCTTTCCCGGCCCCAACGTCTCTGTTATAATGGAAAATGCAGTAGGGTACACCATGCTCATCGCCACGCCCTGACAGCCTCTAAACAAAATAAGCTGCATCCCTGTCCTTGCAAGTCCACTAGCCAGTATAAACAACCCTAGCATGAAGCAACCAAAGATATGGATAGTTCGGTTTCCGATGTGGTCGGCGATGGTGCCGGCGAGGAGGAGAGAGCAGCCGCTGGTGAGTGAGTAGATGCTCGCCGGCCATAATGCGAAGTTTGGTGCAAGGCTGACGTCCCGGGTGATTGTCGGGAGGGAGATGGTGACGGAGCCGGTTGACATGCAGGATGTTATGGTTATGAAGGTTAGGGTGAAGATTATGGTAAAAGTTTGCCAGCGGGTGATTTCGGGGCGTGGCACAGAGGGAGCGCTTTCGATGTCATGGTCGGTATTGGTGATAGTGGTGTCTGTGCTAGTTGTGGATATACCGCTGCATCTCTTGTCGTCGTAAACATATTTCTTGTTCGACGGAGTGGTGAAGCTCTTCTCTAGAGGTTCTAACGAAGCTTGTCTGGTAATCGGTAGAGGTAGGGAGATTGAGCTTGTATTATTTGATCTTAAAGCTTCTGCAGCTGAGAGGGCAGAGACTCTCGTGGTAGGTTTGCTCATTCTCTGGTGTTGCAGGTGCTTGGATGACAGAAGAAGTACGCTTGGAACATAGCAAGACAAAAGTAGAGCATATGATTTGAGATTCAATGGGAGCCATTCTTACATATATCCAAATACCTTTGCAATGCTACACAAACAGACTTGAGATCGGATCTTCATCCTGGCAGCAGCATCGACATGCAATATGCATTGGGGCCTCGCACAGTACAGAAACGTGGCAGAGAACGCCAAACAAACGAAGGAGAATTGGTGAGCTCAAGGAAATAACAGCGAATTACCGAGCATATTTGAGATTTGATGAATGCGTGTGCCAATCGTCAAGCTTACCCAAAAGTCCCAGTGATCCAAACAATGCTGTTTGTGTTACGCGGGTAGAAGGTTGTCGACGGGCTATATCCAAGAAGTGAAGTCTCAGGTGGGCCGAAGCGGGCCATATTATTTGTAGACCGCTACAACGGAGTTCGAGCGATTGAAATCCACATGACACGTCGTCGTCGAGCTAGATCTGCCGGATGTCGTTGAAGAACGGCGCGCTGCCGACCCGCATACGTTGCCGGCGCCATGGCCGTGGTGACCACCGAGTGGTTGTTTGCCATATTGGACATAGGCCGACAGTACGTTATTTGGAATAATCTGCCACATTTAAGTTTCATAGACTCGTTGAGGCATGGAGGATGTCGAAGATGGCACAAGATATGAATCAGCACATTATTGTCCCTGTCTCTTGGCAACCTTGCTTTTCGACGGCGGTGTCGCCGTTTATTGTTTTGAAACATGAAGAATGATAACATAAGTAAACTTTGTCCCCCATTCACAAAGTGTCGACGGTATTCGAAGTTCCATTTGCAACGCCGATTGGTTTATATTCTTGCGGGTGCGGTAGGGGTGCTTGGTCACGTGACCCTTGGAAACAACCAGAAGTACGCGCTTGACATCCCCATCCACCAAATATATCCGATGGCCCAGTGGGTTAACGTGGTGGCTCCTTTCATTGTGTGAATCCATAGCCATAACTTCGAATGTGTCTTACGAGGCATCGTGTTCAACTCCTGATCCAGTCGTGAGGAACAACTGCAACACTGTCCCTCCAGACTGTCACAAAATTAAAAGGGAGAGTTTTGCTACTTGGAAGTCACCAATTTATTTCATTTATTCCAAATTTGGAGATAGGTAAGATTGTGTACCAATCTCCTTTGGATTTGAATAGTACATTCGAGCTAAGCTATTCTAATAAGCGAGCCAGATACGCCGTCATGACAATCGTGAAACCGAATTCCAGCAGATCTTTCCTAGCAGCCTGCTAAACGCCCTATCTTTTCACGCCAATTGATGCCCCAAATACCTGCAAAAGCTTGATGATGCCCAGCCAAATGAAAACAGGCCGACGCACAGAAGCTTGCCCCAGCAGAAAACCAAACTCATGGTCCTTCGCAATCACCGAGGCCATGTTCACCTCCAGAGCCAGCGGCCTCAAAACCTCAACGTTTGGCGCTTGTGTCGCTTCACATAGAGTTCGAAACGTAAAAGAATGCCACATAGCGCCTACTGCCTCCTCGTCCTCGTCTTCTTACTAGTTTGCGCCGGCTCTTCCTCCTCCTCATCATGCCCCTTCTTGAGTCCGTCATCAAGATTCCATTCTTGTTGATCCACCCAATCCTCGCCATCTGACATCTCACCAACGTGTCGTTCCGCTCTTGCCCATGACATCACAGAGGCTCTCATTCTATCCGCCGTCAGTAGTCCCATGTAAAGCTTTTGGGATCCTCTGATAATCTCCTCTTGTTTCTGTATGTAGAGCTGCAGCAGTTTTCTGGTCTCCTCGGCCTCTTGCGCAGGGAGCATGAAGTCCCGTTCTGGTATCGATGTCACCGGCGGGAGGAAGTAAGGGTGCACAAAAGACTCATTGGAAGCCGCCGAGAGGGAGCGTTGCCTACTCGGCGCACTATCATCCGCCACAGCCTGAGCTTGTGCACGAGTCCGCATCCTTCTTGGCTCTGGTGCCTCTGTGTCGGCTTCTGCGTCTTCTTCTGGCTTTTCATCTCTATCTTTCTCGACTTCCTTGTCTTTCTCCTCGGCCTTATCTTCTTCGATAATTGTGTCGTCTCCCGCCTTTGAGGTTTCTTTGTTTAACCTTGGTGAGTGTGGTGCTTCATCTACAATTTCTGGGTCTAACAATGTGGTATCCGGATCGTGCTCCTCCGTTATCTCTGCCTCTGCAGGTGGCTCGACAGCTTTGTCTGTGTCCGTTGGCGTTGCTACTTGGTGCTCATTTGCCTTTGCAATCGACTCTGGTGTCGCTGATGCTTGCTCTGGGTTTGAGCTTGGTTGCTCTGTGTGCTGCCCAGTGGCTTCGTTCATTGGCTTTGACTCAGTCGCGGTGGGCTCCGCTGTCTCAGCATGACCATTGACGCTTGATGCTGACATATCTTGTGCCTCTGTCGGCGGGATTTGCTCTGCTACTGGCGGACCAGGTTCGCCCATCTCAGCATCATTACTGTCTACTTCTATAGATGGCGGCGCAAGAGGCGCTATAGCTTGTGGCGGTGTGGCTGCCGGCGTAAACCGGTTGAGCTCGCGCTCGACTGTCTCAACCACCGGATCAGGCAATGGATTGCCGTCCTCAGCAGCCATATCATGATCCACCATCTCAATGTCATCCTGCGCCTCGTCCTCAGCTTCTGCGTCCTCAGCGTCACTGATTTGTTGTGCCTGGCTCTTCTGCTGCAAGTACGCTCTGTACTCAGCCTTGCCATCCCCAAAGTAGCCCAGGTCCGCCGGCGTCTCCAGCATAGAAGTCGGTATCCACGTATGATCTCCACTCAACTTCGTCAACAGATGCTTCATGCGCCAAAGCGACTTCTTCTCCCTCTGTGCCATCAACCGCGCATGTGCCGTGAGCTCGGTAAGCGTTTTCGAAGTGAAGGCCCGTGAAAGTGAAGGATGGTCTGGTAGATCGCCGACAGAAGTCAATGGTGCGAGGAGCTCCTCGATTTTCACGTCGTTGTATGGGTAGAATTCGTTCGCTGCGGCGAGAGCCTCCCCCTTCTCGTCATCGTCGCTCTCGATTTCGTATCCGTCGTCATCGTATAGTGGTGGACGTTCGGTTATGATTTCGCGCCCGTAGTCGTTGTATTCTATGGTCTGCCAACCGGTTAGCGACTGTCTTCGATATCAGGTGTGAAAGTAAACAGCTCACCTTCTTGTACACCTGGGGGCCATTGGGCAAGCCCAGCTGCCCCTCGTGAACGAATTTAGCCTTCTTCTTCAACTTATTGGAGCGATTCGTTATTTGCTGTACAGATTCTTCTGAATCGGAGGCTGAAGACATTGGATTAGCACGCGATGCATAAGAAAGTATGGGGCTGCAATACTCACCATCAGCCGAGCGCTTCACGGCCTCCTTCATGCCGCCTATCAACGTCAAGATGTGCATCTCTTGCTGAGTTGGCATGGCCGACGACTGCTGAAGAGAGCTCTTCTATATCACTCCACAACTGGAATCTACAAGGATCAAGGAATCTTCATGCAAAAGACGAGTCCCAGTGCAGCCAATGTGACCGACTGTAGCTGGCCGTCGCAATTGATGCAACTTTGGAGGAGTCGGTGGATGATTGTAGTAGGTATCTCTAACCGGTTGGCTTGACGAGTTGTACAATTCGGTGACTTAGTGTATGAGAGAATATTTGGCAAAAATATATCAACAATAAGCTCTATGAAGACGAGGTGATGGGATGAGTAGAGGAGCGAGAGAGCACGAGGCTGCCCGGTCGAAATGGCGCTTGAGGCTAGGGCATCCAGGAACTGTACAGCCTTGGGGGTCGGCATGACACAGCTAGCCTTATCAAGCGATAACGGGGACACATGGCTTGGCTGTAACCTTTGCGGATCGATGAAGGACCACAAACACCAAATCCAACATCACGAACTTCACCTGTTTATATACACAGCACTACCAGTCTACTATCCATGGAGCAGTAGCATCACACGAGGAGGAAGTGAAGTTTGAAGACGGCCAATGTCGGAGCCATGTTCTGCGCCGGGAACTCCATCAGTGGAATCGCCCATCAACAATTTAAAACAAGCAATTCTAGAGCACACAAAGACAGATTCGATACGATCTGCTCAAGCCGCCGAGCTGCAGCTTGCAAATGAGTACATAAAGCTGGTTCAATATGAGGATGCGTTGAAAATACTACGGCCACTATGGCACAACATGCTCTGGCGAAGAGAAGGATGGTGGGACCTAGCTGAAGCCGTCGCAAGACTGTTACAGAAAGTAGCAGCAGTAGCAGGGGATGGAGGCACGGTGATCGCTGTGGACTGGGAACTCATGAGTAGCAGTAGGTTGAAAATACAAGCTCAAACTCTTGCTGTACACGATCTAATTGTGCGCAGCATTTCCTCCAGCTGATGATGCTGGCTTTGATATAACTAAGGCACTGGATGCTGTTGACAATATCAAGGGAAGGCCATCCGTGGTAATTCGTGAGCAGGATGTGCATACTTTTCTTGTGACGACGTTTGCCTTCGACCAGGAGACCGCGAGAGTTGGAGAGCCATGCCGAGGGCAATTGAGTGTCACTTCTTATGCCTCGAAGAGTTCAGCACCTGTCACAATTGACGAAATCAAAATCCTATTTGAAACCTCGCTAAAACCGCTTACCATCCGCCATAGCGATGAGAGCGACCAACCCATAGTCTGCCGATATGGAACGAAGTTGAGCAAAGTTGTGCTCAAGGAGGAACAGCACAAGCGCGCTTCGATACAGTTACCTAATAGGAGAAGCCTCATGCCAACTATACTCACTGGCACATCAAACCTTGCTTTCGCTCCTGGGGAGACGAAGGTCTATGAATTCACCATACCGCTAAGAGAGGCTGAAAATGCAAGAGCACTATCCGCAACGTTCACAATGGTAACAACCAGTTTCGACCTGGACTACATAGTCCCTTTCGACAAAGTGGTAGACGCAAAGGCATGGTGGTCCACGCCGCATACTCGCAATCGTGTTGTTCGGCCTCAACCACATACCATCAGCATCCTGCCTAAGCCGCCGAAGATGGATATCCGCTTTCCAAAAGTGAAGGAGCAGTACTATACCGACGAAGCGATCAGTATCGAGCTCGACATCTTCAACGGCGAAGACGAGGATACCTTAGCTACCTTGGACGTAGAAGTAGTCACGGCACAATCATCCAACCCCGCCACCCCATTCAAGCTCAACATCCCCAACTCCTCAGACGAAGAAGCCTCTTCCAGAAAATCGGTTGGCAAAGTCTCAGCCCAACGATCTATAACCGCCTCCCTAGACCTCGACCCCATAACCGTCCAATCAATCTACGAAGCCATCTTCGTCCTGAAATACACACTTGCCTCCGACCCCGACACGCGCATAACTCGCACCTCAGCGATCCGTCTCAACGTCGGCTCGCCATTTGAGGCAAACTATGATTTCTCTCCTCGCCACGACGATAGACCTTGGCCCTCTTTCTTCGACGCCTCTGGCCTCGCTACCCCCCCACCAGAAGGGGCTGAGACGGACCCGAAAGGGCTGGGGCAGAAATGGAGCCTGACTGCGAGGTACTGCTCATTCGCGCACGAGAATGTTGCTATTGAATCCGCTGAGTTGGTGGTTGAAGCACTTAACGGCGCGATTGCATGTGAGACGAGCCTAGCAGATACGAGTCCGCCGCTTCCTGCTAGTATAGAACCCCAGGGGTTGGCAGAGGCGCATTTTGACGTCCTGACTCAGAAGATGAACCTCGATGATCGGCGATCGGCATCCCTAGATCTCTCTCTCATTCTGAAGTGGAGAAGAGAGGGCGAGGATTACAGTATCCCCGTTAACGTTACCACGCTTCCTATTTCTCGGTTGTTGGTGGCTAGTTCGGAACCGAGGGTATTGGCAAGTTATGAATCGACACTGGAGCCGCTGGTCTTGGGGTTGAAATATGTGATTGAGAATCCGTCGATGCATTTTCTCACTTTTAGTGCGGTTATGGAGTCCAGTGAGGGCTTTGCGTTTGAGGGGCCAAAGAGTAAGGTTGTGCAGGTCTTGCCACTGTCCAAAAGGGAAGTGGAATACAAGATCATGCCAGGTGTTAGAGGAGAGTGGTTGGCGGTTAATTTGGTGGTTACGGATAGGTATTTTCAGAAGGTGTTGAGGGTGCTGCCGGGTGAGGGGTTGAGGGTGTTGGGGGAGAAGGAGGGGATGGGTGTGAGTATTTGGATCCCGGATGATGAGGAGGATGATGACGAGTGAAGGTAGAAAGAGCCGAAAATACCCGTTTGAAGTCCAAGCCGCCTTGCCTGCTGGTGACTCGATCAAATACCCGTAGTTTCAGGGTCTGGGAAAAGACTCCCAGAAACAAACCCGAAGGTCCAAGACGTCGAAATGATAGGTTACTTGGTAAACAAAGCAGATCTGGAGCGGGCGTGATGCACTCTGAGCCTTCTGAGTCTAGTACTGAAGAACACAATTGGTTTGTCGTCTGTGAGAGGGTGGTGTTGGGGATTTTGATGAGCTGATCTGTGGCAACTTACGGTTGAAGGAGTTGAGACTACAGGAACATCTTATCAACTTTTGTTCGGCCTGTGGCTACCATCAACAGCAGTAGCTTCCTCCTGATTAGCAGAATTTTCTTACATGCTTACCGACTTTCCAACCGACTGGTTCTGTGTATAAGAAATGGGAAAACAAGTAATGCACAAATCGAACCATACGATACGCTTTCTGCTGATTCCGATTGGTGAGAAGTGGAATGAGGCAATCGGCACCCCGTTTATCATGCTCATGAAGTAGTGTTGCCCATATCTGGACTCCAAAAACCAGGTCCGAATACGGAATAGACGTTGATATTGATAGAGTTGACTTGCTATTAACAGTCATCATCTGCTCCTCATTACCAGTCCCCTGAAAGTGGAGTTGCGCGAGTGATCATAATCCTACATGCTACATGTCCCTTTTGCGCCACTCGGCCTCTGATGCTTCCACTAACAAATGAAATCCTTGCGTTCTAATCCGCGCCTAAAGTGATAAAAAATGTGTCGAGAATATATCGAAGAGAACTAGAAAAGTGCTAGACCACATAAAAGAAAATCCTAAACGTCGTGTCGCCCAACGCCTCGCCAAAGCCATAAAATCATGATCCATCTCTTCCTCCTTCACCATTTTTGCTCATCGTCCTTCAAAATGTGGTCTCAAGACTGCCCATCCCACGCACCCCCAAACCCGCCCCCAATCCCCATCAACTCCCTAAACACTCCCTCCCCAATAGGCGTCAACCCCTCCTGTTGTCCCTGCCCTTGTGACGCGCCCCACATCCCCTGCTGGCCCATCCCAAAGCTAAACTCGTCGTTTCCATTATTCGTGTAAAAGGTAGCGCTAACCTGTTGCTGCATGCCCATCTGCTGCTGTTGCTGTTGCTGTTGCTGTTGCATGCCACCGCCTCCATTACTGATACCATTCGCGATGCCATCTTGATTAGGCATTACCGGACTCGTCTCGTAGCTAGAACGGCCACTCATTCCCTGTCCACTCTTATGTGGCTGTAGACTCCCATTTCCATTGTCACTGCTCATGCGAATCCCGTTCCTATTGACGCCATTACTCCGTCCATCACTAGGTGCCGAGCTTCCAGGCGTAAGCTGATCATTCGCGCCACCAGACGACATATCGACATCCGTCTCCATCAACCCGGGCACATTCGCGGCGAAAAGACTAATATTTCTTTGCGCACCATAACTAGTTTGCTGCTGCCGCGCAGCCGGCATAGCCAGATTCGTCGCGCGACTCGTGGGTCCAGAATCCGGGAAGACCACCAATCCCGGCCCGCGCCCGTCATGGAAACTGGTACCATCTTGTGCCCAGAGGGTGTCGGAGTAGGACTGGAACACGCCTTGAGTTTGCGTGGTTATGGGGATATTGGTGTGTATTGATTGGGGGGAGATATTGGAGTTTGAATTTGGCAAATTCGAGTCGGTGCTGACAGGCCCGTCGGGATGTTCTGGCTCGTCGACTATCTTGAGGAAGTTGCATTGGTCGATGCGGCCGTTTGGGCCGGGTTTGTGAGAGGCGACGACTTGAGGGTTGTTGGCGAAGCCGTAGACGAAAGATTTGTATTTTGGGTCTCGAAGACCGAGGCTTTCGAGGTCGACGTCGAGTTGTACCAAGAAGGACTCGGTGAGAGGATTCTTGACTTTCATGACGTTCATGGCTGAGAGGAGGAACTGGAGTGCGTCGCTGGTGGCATCGTCGTCGGGGCGTGCTTTGAGGTATTGGACGAAGACTCGTGCTGCGACGTAGAGACAGAATGAGATGAATGGATTCATCTGCAGTCGTAGTTAGTCGAATGCAAGATAACGATGGAACAAGTCAACTTACTGCACAAAGATCCATATGCACTATCATCCTCATAATGCTTGCAATCTCGTTCGCCGAGTTAATACATCGCTTCTTACTATCCTTACTAACATTCGCCGGCAGCCTGTTTTTATCGGCCTTGTATATGGCTGCTTGGTGCAAACAGATTGTCGAGGTGTGTATATTCATATTGGTAAAGACGATATTTGGACTGCTGACACCCGCAGGTAGCTTGAGATGTGACGGCAGGGAAAGAGATGTGTTGAGAAGGATGTTATCCATATGTCTGTGCCGCTTCCAAAACTCGCCATTCAGATCGCTATCATTGTCATCACTATCAGGACGGTGCAGATGTACTAGGTTACGACCGAAGAGTGCTGCCATCAGTGCCACACCACCGAATGCAGATAGGCCTGATGCCCCAGACGGATTGAAAGCTTCTGCTAGAGTCCGTGTCGATTCCGACTTGCTCTTTTCGAAGGCTTCTTCTGATGAAGGAAGATTGGTGAGAATGTCTTTTTCGTCAAAGGTCATCGGCCAACCGGTTCCGATACTTGCGTAGCGGTCTTCGCAGAAGGCCATCCAGAAGGTACGCCTTCTTTCTTCTCGCTCTGTCCAGTCTCTTGCTGGAGGTAGACACTGCTTGACATCCAGGCCGACTCCGTCTAGCCTATGCAATCCCATCCTATAATCGATCAACACCGCCCGCCTTCGGAACATGCGGAAGAGCTTACATCTGGCACAATCTGACTGCCGAGCCAGTGCTCATCCAAGCTCTTGGAAAATACATCATTTTAAATTCGTAAGAGCAAAGAAGAACATGTGTTTGGGCATGGCCGACCGAGATCATATGCTCGCCATGACCCTTAAGGTAGTCCTGCTCGACGTATTTGCGTGCTCTTTGGTAGAAGTGTTCTTTCAAATCCATGTATTTCTCGGTGACAGAGCATGCCATCGTCCACATGGCATATCTGAGACAGACTGGAGGACGTTGATTTGGGGCGCTATACATTGTTAGCGGCAGGAAATGGGTGTGGTCGAGTTTGGCAAGCAGAAGTGAAGTCTCATGGCGGGCATTTCATACAGGTTCATTGCTGCCAAATATCGATACTTGTGTATCATAGGTAGCGAAGGATGGATTTTTTCGAAGTAAATCTGGTGCCTGTACCAGGTCAGTAAGTTGCGAGGAGCATCGCGAGTAAATAACACACAACTCGTCTATCGTCTCTTGAGGTGGAAGCGGCTCATCCAACCCCAGCCCAATCATCTCCCAAGTAAACGTCTGATCCATATTCATATCCAGTTGCGAATTGAAACCCATCTCGTCCATAACCGGCTGCGGTGACTCTCCCGGGAAGCGCCATCGTTCAGGGTCTCTATCGTTAACTACCGCAATATCTGGATTCGTCACTCCGAAGTCCGCATTCAGGGTTGCAAGCAGTCCGCTGCTATTCGTATGCCCTAGCTGAAAACTAGGCCCGTGAGGTATCGGTGATGCTTTTGAAGCTGATGGTTCTTGTGACTTGAGCATCTCCTCGACTTGTTCTACATTGCGGCATTGTTAGCACTATTTTCTACCCCTTGACCCAACCGGTTGACACGGCCGCAGCGGAGCACTCACTCAGTCTCTCCTCAAGCGCTTTCACATAGCCTCTCTTTGGCCCGCTCTTTCTTCTTACTTCATCGTATGCACAATCATGACCTAGTCTTTTACAGGTCGAACAACTTGGTTTGTTTCCATCGCACTTCAATTTCCTCTTTCTGCAGATCACACACGCTATGCGCTTTGCTGCCGCCTGGCCAGCGTTATTTGCCCCTTGCTCTCCACCATTGGGCGATGGTTTCTCTTGTTCTGGGCTGCGACGTCTTTTGTTCGAGTGTTGCGCTTCGCTGGGTCCGGAATTGTTGTAATGCGCATCGTGGGGTAGGGTGTCAGGGGAGGTGGTGGCCGACGACGACATCGTCGCAGAAGTTGCGGGCTCACTGATTATATGCGAGTCAAAGTGAATAATAGGTAAGGAGTATATAGACAACGAGCTTAATTCACTGGAGATCTAATGCTGGTCGTGGAGTTATTGTATTCGCAGTCGGCAAACGGGTTGGCGCATCGGATGATAGATTCGAAGATAAGATTAATTCTTGGTAAGCCAACAGTGCTATCCTAGGTGTGTTTTGTATAAACGTGGAAACGAGAGTTTGAATGCGATATGCTAGCTATAGACAGTTTAAGTTGAAGAGTCAAGCGAAGCGGTGTTCTGTGTATGTATTGAGCTGCTGCGCCGAGGGCAGTGCTGCGATGTAGCGAGCAGTGTCGAAGCCGCCTGCTAGTGCAACGGCCTAGGGTGCGTCAAGGGTAAAGAAGACTGGTCGGGGAACGTTGGCTTAGAGCTCGATTTCGTGCAGCCTAGAAAGTACCGGATACGCGGCAGTTGTACTATGATCTTATGTGCATAGGGAGTGTATGTTCACTAGCAGACGCTAAAGTGCAGTTTGATGAGCCGGTGACTGAGGACGATTGAGCTTCTATTGAGGTACCGCCGACTGTCACGGAATCTACCAGTGCACAGCCCGGATGCATAAGGAGAGCCACAAGGCCCAGGGTAAAGCCAAGAGCGCTGACAACCAGTAAAACTTGGCTCTTGACACGTTTGTGGGAAAGGAAGGGTGCTGTCGCGCCCTGTGGCCCGAATGGTCTGGGGTTAAATGTGGGGTAAAAGACCCTACCGTTGAATGGGGTTTCCGGGAACGAATAAAGGCGCTTAATACCTCAATATGATAGAGCTAATCCTTCTTGAGAACATGAACTTTCATTAACGAGTAACACCTTTGAGGTTAATCTGCAGTTTTACCCCAATGTGCTCCATCTACTTTCCTGACAAGACGACTTTCAATTCCCTTGTTCAGAGTCTTTTACCTGTCCATGGCTGCCAAATGTGTTTGAAAAGCAGTGCTACTGCTAAAGGGCTGACGACGGTAGATGTTTGGACATATAATACAGGCTGCTGCTTAAGAGGTGGCTAAAGCTCTTATTCTGATCCATATAGATTCACAGGGAAGACTGTGTCGCGACTCGAGAAACTTCCATACTTCACTTAACATGTCGCGTGGAATTATCGAGGTCTGCTGGAAACCAAGACACTCTTCTGACTACGAGCTCCTAACCTAGGCACAAACATCCAGACAGATTATTAAGGCCAATGCTCTCCGACTTGTGATTTCACATCCTGCTGATCGATGCCGGGCTTTGTACGAAGAATAGTGGTGACCTATCGGATTGTACTTCTTCATTGGGGATGTGACAGCTCGATTATCCTCAAATCTCAACCACTGCACTCTCAGGGTTGAGCCCAAGCCACCAGGCACAGCGGATGTTCCCCACAGTCTTCTGTCCTGCTTCCATACCACAAGCTGCACTCCTTTCCACATCTTGGCCTACATGGCACGTAGGAGGTACCCAGCCCTACCGCTATTTATGCATAAACCGCGGAGAGAGGCAGCTTTATCCAAGGCTTCGATGCAAGAGCTTGGGGCTGTCTGACATCCTTCCACAGTCTACAAGCTCAAACTCAGCCCTATGCGGAGTACTCCTCGGGCACTTCGCCTCCTATCCATCGGTTCCTACCCGTCTCACCTGCATCTCGTGACTCTTACACTCAGCCAATCAACTTCTCCTCTCCAGTCGGACAGATATTTGTCCGACTTTGACCTTCTCGAGCTTCCGCACCGAACCGCACTGAAGCTCTCCAACCTCTGCGAGCTGTTTTCCAGGTATACTGTGATGGTCCGAGGCCGAGCTTCCCACGTATAGATCCTTGCTCTACAGCGGCGTCGCCGATAGTGCGTGGCTTTGTGAAACATGGCCACGAGTGAACGTACCAGGAGACTTGTCGGTATCCCACTGGTTCCATTCGAGCCGAATTTCAGCCAGATATGAAGAGAATAGACGAAACAAGGAGACGAGAAGATGAATGCCTGATTTGTTCAACAAGGAAAGAGCAGCTAACACCATACCTCGAACTCGTGCACCAACAATCCTTGCCGCCTGCTGTTCCAATACCACACAAAGCTGAACCATCTACAACTTTCACGACAGTGCAAAGTCGGAAGAAGACGGGTCTGTTAATCTTGTATTTGTACAGTGCGCCCCTAACACATCCTACGAGTTCCGTATGCAGTATTTTTTCCAGAAATATTCACACATGCATACCTAATTGTACATTTCGTTCTCTTCGTACATCAGGACGACTTCAATCTCACCGTGCTATCCCAGCAAGCTCCCATTAAATCGTTTACTTGACTCTGCGCTTGCCACCGTTGCGCTCACGTGGAGTCACAACCCACTTGTTTGGCTTGCGGGTTGCGCGAGTCTTGTATCCTCCCTTGGCCGGCATACCCCATGGCGAGACGGGATCGACATTTCCCTTGGATTTACCTCTTCCACCACCGTGGGGATGGTCGCCTAAGGGGATGTCAGATTGGGTTTCTTAAGATAGTTCCAGCAGAGGCGTAAAAGCCGCTTCATGGAGGGCAAAAATGAGATAAGTACTTACAGGCGTTCATAGCCAGACCTCTGACTGTTGGTCTGATGTTCAGCCACCTCGAACGTCCAGCTTTACCCAATTGCTCGTGCTGGTAATGTGGGTTGGAGGTAACACCGATGGTCGCGCAAGCATCGCGATCGACCTTTCTGATCTCACCACTCTGGAGCTTAACCACGACGTACTTGTCCTTCCTTCCTGGCTTAGCATTCTCATCCTTCGAGATGACGGTAGCATAGGTTCCTGCCGAACGGCAGAAGACGGCACCACGGTCGTCCTTGGAACCAACGTTGTAGACAATGCTTCCGATTGGCACCATGTGCAATGGCAGGCAGTTTCCCCTCCATGCAGTCTTAGCGGCCAACACACCGGGATCGACAACACCACCCATAGACTCGAGCAACTCCTTTGGAATACCAGCACGGTAACTCTGAACAACATCTCCCGCGCGCATACCCTCAGCAGCAACAATGTAGCTCTTGCGTCCGGTAGCCTCCTCGTTCAACAAAGCGATATGTGCTGTACGTCCTGGATCGTGCTCGATACGCTCGACGGTATGTGGACCGGGCGTCATACGCATGAAGTCCACTGTACGGATTCTGCGCTTGTGTCCTCCTCCCATATGTCTAACTGTGACTCTTCCACTATTGTTTCTTCCTCCCTTTCCGTGTCCCTTCTTTGGGAATGTGAGTGGCAGGAAAGGACGGCCCTTCCATAAATGGTCGTTGATGGCGCGCTTCAAGTGACGAACACCGGGCGTCCTTGGCGTATAAGTGCGCATGGCGAAGGTGGCATTGGCGTCAATGACGACCTGTGGAGGAGCATAGTCTGCTGGTGCTGGGGTGGTGGAGGCGAAAGCTGTTGCTGGCTCGGAGGAGATGGTGGTTGGAGCAACAGTTGCGTAGGTGCGTGGGTGTGGGCGAAATGCCAGATTGAGGCATTGGGGTCTCTGCGCGCGCAGGAGAACCCTGGATTGTGACAACATCTTGAGCCGGCCGTCCGAGGCGTGGAACGTACTGGTCTCGAGGGAATGGGTGTATATGAGGCTCTTCAACCCTCGTCGTCGTTGCTGAGGTTCAATCGCGGACCGCTCGAAATTCTAAGGTTGCCTAAGGCGTGAAGGATGAAGATAAGATCTTGTCCCCTTAGTGGTCATTGTGTTTGAACCAATTAACGCGCTCATTAAATGCCGTGCAGAGGGCCCGTCAGAATTGGGTGGTTGCTGGGCCGTTGCCATTGTTTACCCGTCGCGCTTTGGAGTCCAAGGCACTTTCACGGTCGCACTAAGCTCCCAGCGGTATTCTCGACTTTAACAGGGCGCAACAGCACTACCAGCCAAAATCTCCATAAAGAGTATCTTTTAAGCAAAACCTCCTTCCTTCACCGCTACGCAACTCTATTACACCTCCAGCGTCCTTAGGTAAACAATCCGCTGTTTATTTTGAACTTTTAGAGTTCTCGAAACTTGATCGTTCTTTGTTCCCCAACTCGCGCACCCCATTGCGTCAGGAATTTACCGCGTTCCTGCTGGCTCTTGGCGGTGATTTCGCGCCTCTTTCCAGTCTCTCGTTCAAACAAGCAGGGACCTCAGGCACAGCTCCACTCTGGTAAGCACGCTTTCTTCCCTTCTGCCTCCAACGTCAACAACATATCTTGAAGAACGCCTCTGTTATCCAACCCGCGACAACACCTTCTACCCTTCTTTAATACTCGACACATTCTCGTCTCCTCCGCGTCCATGAGAGAATCGAATTAATAAAGGCGCCACGCGATAATACTAACCTCCAGCAGCGGTACTGTACATACGTCTCTCGTATAGTTACAGACAAGGCACATCGAACCAAGTCACCGACACCAAGTCCGCGGCCATCTATTACAGTTCCGACGTCAGTTTCTACAGTTTTGTTACTGTTAGGTTCGCCTAATAATGTAAGTTCAATTTCCCGGCGTGCACATTCAGATGACTTCCACGTCGCGTTGCTCCTGCGCGTTTCTTCGCCAACCGCTACCCGCACCCGTCGTACCTCGACAACCTCGATCTTCCTTTCGTGAACGCGTCGCTAACCACCCAACTTTACAGTTCAACCACCTAAACCATTCGAATTAACGAATAACAACTAACTATCACCATGCCTCCAGTTAGTACCCAGAGTTTAGTTCAATTGAGAAGTCGGAACTGCTGCTGGCTATTACACAGCACATGCATAACTAACTCGTCTCCTTTCAGGTCGCAAGAGCCCTCCGTACCCGGGCCACGAACGAGAACGATGAGAACGTCGGAGCTGCTACCACCAGACTCACCCGCGCAAAGGCTGCTGCATTGACTATGGACGATGTCGCCAACGCCGTCAAGCCAACGGCCAAGAAGACTGCGCTCACTGCCCAACCACTCGGACGCAAGCGTGCTGCACTTGGAGATGTCAGCAACGTGAACAAGGGAGAAAACATTGTCGAGGGAAAGAAGAAAGTCGGGCTCGTGTCAAAGGCCGCCGCACCAACTGGAGTCACAAAGAATGTCGCCCGTTCCGCGTCTACGAGAACAGCTCTCGTCTCCAAGGACGCCAACAAGAAGACTGTCGAGTTGAAGAGAAGTGCCAGCGGATCGGGACTCGGAGGCATTGCGAAGAAGAGGTCGACTAGCACCGCCTCTACTGTCAAGGATGCCATTCCAGAGGTCGAGGAGCCAGCCGCCAAGAAGATTCATATCGAGGCCAAGCGTGAGGTTCTTGAGGCCAAGCGTGAGATCGAGGTTGTCGTTGCTCCAGTTGAGAAGGTCATTGCCAAGTACGAGGAGGAGGAGGTCGAGTTGCAGGAGGAGATCCTTGATCTTGATGCCGAGGATGTTGACGACCCATTGATGGTATCTGAGTATGTCCATGAGATCTTCGACTACCTCAAGCAGCTCGAGAAGACGACCATGCCAAACCCACAGTACATGAAACACCAGGAGGACCTTGAGTGGAAGATGCGTGGCATTCTTGTCGATTGGTTGATTGAGGTTCACACTCGCTTCCATCTTCTCCCAGAAACTCTTTTCCTCGCCGTCAACATCCTCGACCGCTTCTTGTCCAACAAGGTCGTCCAGCTTGACCGTCTCCAGCTCGTCGGTGTCACCGCCATGTTCATCGCATCCAAGTACGAGGAGGTCCTCTCTCCACACGTTCAGAACTTCCGCCACGTCGCCGATGACGGATTCACCGAGCAGGAGATCCTCAGCGCCGAGCGCTACGTGTTGTCCGCCCTCAACTACGACTTGAGCTATCCAAACCCAATGAACTTCCTGAGACGTATCTCCAAGGCCGACAACTACGACATCCAAACCCGTACTCTCGCTAAGTACCTCATGGAGATCTCCCTCCTCGACCACCGCTTCATGGTCTTCCTTCCAAGTGAGATTGCTGCCTCGTCTATGTACTTGGCTCGCATGATCTTGAACAGAGGACCATGGGATGCTACCATCGCCCACTACGCCGGCTACGATGAGGACCAGATTGAGCCAGTCTTCGTTCTCATGGTCGATTACCTCGCCCGTCCAGTCACCCACGAGGCATTCTTTAAGAAGTACGCCAGCAAGAAGTTCCTCAAGGGTATGTTCAGAAGTCCCATATCCCCCTATGTTCAATATGCTAACTTACTTCCAGCTTCCATCCTCTCCCGCCAATGGGCCAAGAAGAACGCCGAGAGACTCGGCATTGAGATCTCTCAACCACTGGACAACCTCTCATAAACACCCATTGCATATCATCAACGATAATCAATCTGATATAGCATACATCCTTTGCTTTGCTCAACCCTGCTTAAGACGGGCTCATTGGATGGGTTACGAACAACATTACGAATGATAGACGGATTTCCTTGGACACCCAACCTCTGCGAGTTTCTTCTACGGATGGTCAACACAACTACACCATGTTTACCAGAACTCATTTCTGTCGAGGCCATTGTGGGTGATTTACTCTTGGACCAGATGCGTTGGCTATGGTCATCACTCACCTTTCTCCAACTCATTTGTACGGCGTCTTTGCACGAGGCGGGAGTGGTGGCGTACTGGACTCAATTACTTGCTTTTCTGCTCGGGACTAGAACTCCACCGAATCGAATATCTTCTCATACCCAAGCACTCGACTATAATAGGGATGGAGGGTTGAGGGATATCTCTGGTTTCATTTGTTTCAGTGTTATTGTTCCGAGGTATGGGATGAGGAAGAGAGGACGAGGGTTTCACGACAATGTTGACGCTCAATATAGCGGCATTGGTTTCGAGTGTGGCTTTTACTTTGTGGCGGATCATGGGTCGGCATTATGTGGAGTATAACTGCATTTGATAAGGATTAGACGATGCACCGAATAACCAATGCATTGAAACATAAAAACCTATGTCAGATCTATGAGCCGTGATGCTGGCGGTGGTACTTGTACCCGTGCTTTGGCCACGCCGGACTTTATTTTATCACATGCGCTTTCAATAACATTCAGATACCCTCACAACCGGAACCACCTAGATGTTTTAATGTAAAAGTCGATTTCGAAAGCAACAAGCTCTCCAGCCTCATAATTCTTCAATGCAACAGCGATGAGGTCGCATATCCGTCAGCAACCTGACGTCGTCCCCACTCCCTCCCCACCTCGCTTCACCCTGCCCCGGAACCTTTCGCTGGCGGCCGCTCCGCCCAAGCGTGTCTCTGGCCTTCTACAATTTTATGTACGCTGTCCACTGTTTACATTGAACATCTCTGCACTCCGAAGAACCGTTCCCTTATACAGTATCATCATGTCTGAGTTAATTAGGTTGGCCAATGGCCTTGCCGGCAGTTACATTGACTTCGACCAGAAGAGTCTTGCCAGTATGTTTACCTACGTCAGCGGCCAGAGTTTGAGAGCTGTCAATGCGATTGGCAACGACGGCATCTTGACATGAAGTGCCAGACTGACAGCAGGTAGTCGCCGCGGCATCCATTGCCTTCAATCCAATCTTTTGGAAGTAAGCTCTCCCATAATCCTTCTGCCTGCTTCAAATCTAACCACCCACAGCACAGTGGCCCGTCAAGGTACACCCTTCACTTCACTCCTTCCACCACGCACCTCCTGACACACCACAGAATACCACAACCGCATCCTCACCAAGCTCGCGTGCGGTAACTCCCGTCTCGGCTGCTACATGCTGGCCGCAGCCATCTTCTCTCTGGGCATCTTCCGCGACTACCTCTACGAGATTGCCCTGCGCCACCAGCCAACGCACCCAGCGCTCCAAACCGACCTTGCCCGCTACTCCGCTGCCTTGTTGTTCATCACTGGCAATGTCCTTGTCTTGAGCTCCATGTGGGCTCTTGGTGTTACGGGAACGTACTTGGGTGACTACTTTGGCATTTTGATGGATGATATTGTTACGGGATTCCCGTTCAATGTTACCAAGAGCCCGATGTATTATGGTAGCACTATGAGCTTTTTGGGCACTGCTATTTGGTTTGGAAGCCCGGCTGGTATTCTGTTGACCATTGAGGTTTTGGTTGTCTACTTGATTGCGCTTAAGTTTGAGGATCCATTCACTGGTGCTATCTATGCTAAGCGCGAGAAGGAGCGTGCTAAACTCAACGGCGGCAAGAGGCTGTAAAACGCTCAAGCGATATAAGCCTAGTTACCGAAATCTGAAGCAACGAGTCCGCGAGCTCAAGCTCAGATAGAGGGGGCTGGCACCCGAGAGAGTGGACGATGTCTATGGGGGACCAGACACGGGAGCAGAAGAAGAAGAAAAGTAGACGAAAGATCAACTACATGGAGAAGGATCTATGGGTGGTTCGACGATGACTGGATGATATATATGAGGCGTTCAATGTACATAAATGGGCGGATGAGTTGTTCTTCAACATTAGCGAGCGCTTGGTTAGGACGGCACAGATATCAACTATGTGCATGGCAGGCGCTGGAGGAGCATAAGTCTCATTATTACATATTTTCACCAAGCATCCCTTTCTCATGACCATCTATCCTAGCTGGACATGACAATGGCTTCGAAATAGTGCGTTCTCGCGCGTGGAGGTCGTTCACGCCGTGCATGCTGGTGATTAGTGACAGCGGTAGAAAAGGCTAACCGATTGGCAGTGCAGAGGTCACTCACGACGGCGATGGCTATGTCACTATGAGTACTAGACATGCCAATAAGATCAACTCGGGGACTTTGGCAAAACTGATCCTGGCATATATACCTAACTTGTCGATGTCGAGATTATTCCTATGCTCGTAGAGAATGTTGCTGTAATACTTCTGCCTAGCATTCTCGCTGATATTTGTCTAAACCATAGCACGATCAAGAAACAGGTTGATCACCAAAAGCATTTTTGAGCAACGCTTAGGCCCAAATTCCAGTATGGACTTTTAACTTCCACTGTGGACCCTCATTTCACTTTTCAACTCTGTTCTCGCGTTATGGACTCTTCAACCTCACTGGCCCTTATTCTCACTTTTCTCCTGTTCAGAGAATTCCATACATGGTAGGCACGAAGACCAAAGACTATGCAATCGTCCTCTCATTGAGACATAGTAAAAATAAAGTATGGCATTCACCTAAATAGCTTTCAAGTTTCCACTGAACCACCTAAAGATCCGCCGCCATGCCGTGGAAACTGTGGTTAAATGCAGCTCGCTTTGATGGTATTATCTTAATGCACCGGAACGCCTTCGTAGCCAAGTTTTCCTACAGTTTACTCTTGTTTGTAGTAGTTCGTTGCCAAGAACGGCATCTTAGTGACCACTGCCTTCCTGGCCTTTCCTCTAACAACGACCTCGACCTCAGTGCCGGACTTGTGCTGACCATCCTTGACATAGCCCATAGCGACGTTCTTCTTCAAGCAAGGCGACGGACTGCCACTGGTGACCTCGCCAATTTTCTCTCCCTCCGGAGTCTGGATGATTGCTCCCTCTCTCGCTGGTGGACCGGTGGCAATCAAACCGACACGTCTTCTCTCGACACCCTTGCCGCCCTTCGACTTTGGTTTGAGCTGTGCCAAAATGGTCTCGGCGCCGTTGAAGCCTCCCTCCTCTCTTCTTCTCTTTCCAATGACCCAGCTGAGGCCCACCTCGGCTGGAGTTGTGTTGTCATTCAGTTCATGGCCGTACAAGCACATACCAGCCTCCAATCTCAAACTGTCTCTCGCACCCAGCCCGGCAAGCTTCACACTCGCCCCACCAGCCTCCATCAAGAGCTGGGTAACAGCCTCGGTCTCCTGGTCCGGGATGCTAATCTCGAATCCATCCTCGCCAGTATAGCCCCCTCTGCTAACCAACAACAAGCTGCTCTGGAACCCGCCGTTCTCCAAGCTCTTACTCTTAACCTTCATATACCTACTCTGTCCAAAATAAAGGTTATCCAATCTTCCCTCTCCCTGCGGATCAATTACAATCTTAGCCAGCACATCCTTCGCCTTTGGCCCTTGGAGCGCAATCAAGCCCTGGCCTTCAAGCACAGTCCACTGCACCTCTCCGCCCTCGAAGTCTTTGAGTTCCTTGGTAATAAACTCCAAATCCTTCTCCCTGCATCCGGCGTTGGTAACGACATAAAACCGATCCTCCCACAACTTCGTAATAATCAAATCGTCACAGATCCCACCAGTCGGCCAAAGCAACGTGCTTAGCGTGCTACCATGCACCGGCAGCCCCTTCACATCGCTGGGTGAAACCTTCTCCAAGAAAGCGATAGCCCCAGGACCAGAGAAGTGATGCTGCACCATATGTCCCACGTCGAAAATGCTCGCTTCCTTGCGGGTGTGCAAGTGCGATTCCAGCATCGTTAGGTCCTTGTAAAGCACTGGCATTGCGTAACCGGCGAAGGGGACCATATTCCCCCCATGGCGGACGTGGAAGTCGTAGAGGGCGGTCTTGCACAGGTTCTCTGTGCTCTCGGCTTCTGTCGAAGCAGAACGACGGAGAATTTGTGCGGTGAGGGTTGCGCGGAGGGGGAGCTGGGGTGGAGCTTGTGAGACTGGTGGTCTGGAAGTGACACGGCGGGTGAGAGAGCTCAATGGGCGGGCGGAAAGTGGGATTGCATTGCGGATTGCGAGAGATTCGCCCACACGGCGGGTTGAGCGGAAAGACTTCATTTTGTCCAAGAATATTGGTTTTGAGTCTTTGAAATTGTGAGAATGTCAGTTGATGATGAGTCTGGGGAAATGGCCTTTTATGTGGGGTAGTGTTATCGGAGGCCAAAGTCCGCGGCGATAATGCTCTCAAGATGTGGTGGTTCAACTCCGCATCCTTGGCCGCGGTCATAGAGAGTGGCAGATCCGGCCGATTAGAGAATATGAAAATGACTGTACTCGGTGGAAACTTTCAAAGGACCATAGATAGATGTAGATGAACTACAAGTCTTCCATAAAATATCAATTGTTCGCTATCAAGGACGAATGACAGTATTGAAGGCCGCTCATGCCTCACTACCGCTTCTAAGCTCTACACATAACCTGCTGATGTTACAACTTTGACTCCACTCCAGGCGAGGAGAACTATGCCGTCTCTCTACTTGGTCTCGAAGCTGTAACGCAGCCACTCTCCAACTGCTCTAAGAGACTCCCATCTAACATTCTCATCCGGCTCAGCCATGAGCTCCATGATCCTCGTCTTCAAGCCAAGTCTCTCAAGCTGCTGTCTCCTCTCCGGCACCTCCTTCACTAACCAGCCAATATCATTACACGCAATGGCAAGGACTTGCTTGTCGTTGTCCCATGGCTTAGCAATAATCTCCGCCATCTTTTTCCCAAGGTGTCCGTTCTCGTGCTCCAAAATACGGCGCGCATTCTCAGCCCAAAACACGGCATTGCGGTGCGGTGGCGACCAGCGAAGGTGTCCGGACTCAACTTCGGCTGCGTACTCATCGAAAGTGGTCTGTGTCTTTGTGTGCTCCTCAAGCATCTCGCTCAAATTCTTCAAGTCCTCGATGAGATCTTCGTCTGACCACTTCCTACCATTCAGTGTCTGGAGAAGAGCCGGCAGGCGTGCAAGAGCCGCAGCTGGCAGTAGAGATCTTGGGTTTGGTGTGATAAGGTTGTTAAGTGTCGAGACAAGGAGGCGAGTGGTTTTCTCCTTGGGTGATGTTCTGAGAAGTTGTGTGAAGAGTGGAATAACATCATACTCGCTATGGTGGTTAGCATAACGCAATAAACAGGGGTGGTATTGCACAAACCTATCAAGTCCATGGCCAATCTCGGCTCCCTCAAAACTGAGTTGCCATAGAACCAACAAGACGTGATACAATAGCTGCAACCCGACTCCTCCGCTGATGTAACCCTCCACATTGTTCCCACGAGAGCTGGCTCCGCTCCAAAGAGTCGACGAGGAGTTGTCCTTCCCGATTAAGCCGCCTGCCGTTCTCAGAATCGCAATCAGTGGCTCGATTGTGACAAGTCTGTTGTCCCAGAAGAGGTTTCTGGCTCTCTTGGTTCTCAAAAGTGCTGAGTATGCGATAACTGCAATATCTTGGAGGCCACTGTCGGTGCTCTTGGCTAATGTGGAGAGGTATTGGTATAATTTTGGCAGTGCTTTGTCGCTTTGAGGCGTTCCTTTTGGCTTGCGCTTGGCAGATCCGGCGAGAAGGAGAGTAAGGACGGTGGAGGTAAGGAGAGGGATTGCGTCTTCTGGTGTGGCTCCTTGGGTGAGTAGTGGGAGGAATGGTGTGAATGGGTCGTCGTGCTCAACCAGAGCTTGGATAAGAGTAGAGCTGCCTAATAGATGTTAGTCGGTGGCACTTCGTCACAGCATCCTCCAAGTCTGTCGACGAGAAGTGGCTAAACGGCATGCCTTCTAATAAGTCCCCGAGCAGGACAAGTACGTATTGAACAACATCGGCCCTCTTTCCTGCTTGCTCCAAAATGCTCTTGATCTGCCTATCTTCAGAACCCAAAAACAACTTCTTATAAGCCCCAAGCTCTCCCTCAACTGTTGTCTTCCTCTGTTCTTTTCTAACCTTATCCACAGCACGAATGCGCGTCAACTGCTCCTCCGTGATCGTTCCCGAGCGCACTGCGCCATCCCACGGTATTGGGCGGGCGCGGATGTTGTTTTGCAGCGAAGAAAGGTAGGTTGGTTGATCGAGCGACATAACGAAAACTTGCACCGCTTCTTATAGGGTATCGTAGGGCGTGTGAAGTAGGTTCAATGTTGGGATTTCTAGGAATAGATGTCGCAGATGTTCTGTATTACCCTTATCGAGGCAAGCTTGGAGCTGGTTTGACAGGGCCGTGGCCGTGGCCGTGCACGGGTAAGGCCCACGGTATCATCGCCAAGACTTACTATAACACCACGTGATAACAGGTTTGGAAGAGCCATGTACTGTAGCACAATCTGGAAGTCGCCTTCTCGTCGAGATGCACCAACCGGTTAGCTTGTCTTTCAAAGGAGCCGAATTGAAACCACAGTTCTCTTTCCATAAAAATACGCCCAATCTGAGGGTCGTCTCATCATCCCCATACGCCAATCGGTTTAGCTTGTCTTAATGAGAAGGTAAACCAAGAATCACAATGTTGGCCACTACAGATTCACCACACATGAAGCCCGCTTACACGGCTCCCCCTGCAATTTCCGCCACACTGAACAGGGACAAATTTAACATAAGAAAGCTCGCCATATTGACAAATGCGTTCGTCGGAATCTATGTGTACAAAAAAGGTTGCGGTAACTCCCCATCATACAATCTATGAAGACCAAGACCGCTTCCCGTTGCGCTATTTTGCAACCGCTCCGGACCCAAACCCTCCACCTCTCTTCATTTGTTTTTCATCATCACACTCCTTCAAATCACACTTTACGCGTTTCTGGACATATCGTTGCGGATTCTCTGGTAGTCGAGGAGACCGGTGATGTTTCCGACGGCGGAAACGGCGATATCCTGATCCCACAACTTTCTCTGGGCGAAGCTCATAACATCCTTCTCGGTGATGGCGGAGACGACACGCTCAATCTCCTCTGGGCCCATACGGCGGCCGGTGGTGATGATCTGGCGTCCGATGTCCTCAGCGGCGGCGGTGGTGCCGTCAAGGGAAAGGAGGATAGAAGCCTTCAACTGAGCCTTGGCGCGCTCAACCTCAGCCTCAGTAACGTTGTAAGAAAGGCGAGACCACTCGCGAAGAGTGAAGTGGACAAGGTCGTCCAAACGGGTGGTGTTCTCGGAGACCATGTAGATTCCCCAAAGACTAAACATGTTAGTTTGTGTATTGAATGCGCTTGAAACAAGACTACTTACCCGGTATCGGAATAAGAGGTAGAGAAGGACATGAAGCTGTTGGCCAAGTCGTTCTGGTGGATGAAGCTGGAGAGCTTGCTGCCCATGTGGGAGGCGTTGCCCATGGCCTTGTCCCAGTTACCGACGATAGCCTGGGTGACGAGAGCAGTGAAGTAATCCTCAGACTTCCAGGAGACACCCTCAACAGCGATGGCGATGTTGGCGGTTGGGATGGTCTCATCGAGGATGCGGACCTCGGAACCAACGAAAGTTGGCTTGCGCTTCTGCTCCTGTGCGAGGCGGGCGGAGGCGGCGGAGTATGGCTCTGTTGGGAGGCCGGCAAAGTTCTTCTCGGCGAGCTCAACGAGCTGCTGGTGGGAGACACCACCGGCACCAACAAGGACCATGCGGTCAGCAGTATAGTTGGTCTTGATGTAGTCGACGAGATCCTCGCGCTGAATGCTCTGGATGTTCTCGGCTGGGCCAAGGATGGTGCGGCCGAGTGGCTGTCCCTGGAAAGCGGTGGCGTGAAGGTGGTCGAAAACAACCTCCTCGAGCTGCTTGTCAACCTCCTCGGACTCGCGGAGGATAACATCGCGCTCGCGCTCGATGGCGCCCTTGTCGAGCTTGGAGTTCTGAAGAATATCGGAAAGGATGTCGACGGTGGCTGGGACATCAGCGTTGAATGCCTTGGCATAGTAGACGGTGGACTCGCGCTATTTGGCGTCAGTATGCAGTTAGTTTAACCGGTTGGCGCTGACACGTACGGAAGTGTATGCGTTCAAGTGTCCACCCATGTTCTCGATCTCGAGCTCGAGCTGCTGCTGTGTGCGGTTGGAGGTTCCCTGTGCGCCTGGTCAACACCCATCCTATCATGAATTCCATCCCTGTGTCTCCTATAGTGTCTGTACCTTGAAAGCGAGATGCTCCAAGAAATGGGCGGTGCCATTGGTCTTATCCGTTTCCGCCCGAGATCCAGCATCAATCCAAACACCAACAGTCGAGGTCTGCGCCCATGGCGAGTGCTCAGTGGCAATCTATCGTCGGGGTCAGTCAATTGACCATCAACACCATCCGCATTCCGTGCGCCCATACCGTCAGTCCGTTGGACAATGTGGTGCTCTCGGTCTTGACTCCGTTGTTCTTCTTTGCGGCAACTGGGGTTGCGAAACCTCTCTTCAGTGGCGCCGCAAAAGGGGTTGGCTTGCTCAAGCCCTTGGTGAGGTTGAGTGCTAAGCGCCTGGAGGCCATGGCGAATATATTAATATGGTATATGGGGGGAAATTGGTGGAGAGGAGGCTCTTAGAGGGTCGTGGAGGGCAGTCAAAACACGCAAGTCGTCAGTTGGAAGGCCGGTGTCAGTCGGGATTTTAGCTTGCAATCTGTCGGCAGCCAATCAGGCCGGAGCCTTTTGATCCTGAACCACGAGTAAGCGGCCCTCGGTTACCTGTTGCCGTCACGGATTCCGATGCCACTGGCAGCGCGAGAACTTCAGCATTAACGAGTACATCGACTTAAAAAACACCCTACTTTCGCGGATAATCCTACTCAGGAGTTTGGAAAAATGGCCTCAATTATGCGTCCTACTATGCTGAGGCAGACCGCCCTCGCCGCCGCTTCCAAGCGCGCTCTCACCACCAAGACCTCCGCCTTCCCTATCGCCCTCTCCAAGCCAACCGCATCCGCCATTTCCAGACAAACCGTGAAGAGCGCATTCGTGCGCAACAATGTGGCCGCCTTTCACGCCGGTGGCCGCCAGCAGATTCTCCCACCTGGACCACGTACGTTCTCTTCACGCCCTCTTATCGTGCAGCAATCGCTAACAATCTCACAGAGATCATTGACGGAACCGGTATGACATAACCGATTGAACCCCCCAAGGCTCAACATACTTACCAGATATAGCCAACGATGCCGCCAAGGTCCCAAAGACTGACCCAATGCACGGTTCCTACCACTGGACCTTCGAGCGCCTAATCTCCGTCGGCCTCATCCCACTCACAATCGCTCCATTCGTCGCTGGCTCTCTCAACCCAGCCATGGACGCCATCCTCTGCGCCACCATCCTCATCCACTCTCACATCGGCTTCGAGGCTTGTATTACCGATTACATCCCAAACATGCGTTTACCGAAGACAAGAAAGACGTTTGAGTGGTTGCTCAGGCTCGCAACCGTGTTGGTCGGTTTTGGACTCTACGAGTTCGAGACCAACGATGTTGGCCTCACCGAGACCATCAAGAGAGTCTGGACTGCTTAGATTGTTTGCGCGGGTAATTGCGGGTGTTTTGATTGTATCATAAAGGCAGCAGGTTGAGATTCCCAATGCCTACTTTTTTCCTCATGAATCATCACTTTGTGTGCGTTATTTCCGTGCATATTCTCGGACGCTTTTCCTGTGTATGCAAACTCCTGTGCGACCGTCTTCTTTCGAAGCGCCTCATGCAGGAAATATGCTATAAGCAGCTCCTTGTGACCTTGGTAGGTATGAATGTGGAGCTGTAGGACCGATTACGACATGGTCGTTATGTCAGGGCCAGAGGCTCCCTGTCGGAGCAACACGTTAGCACTCTTCACTCGTGTCCTCGATCGATACAAAGCTCTGTCCTCCCAGTGTAGTATTGAAAGAGCAGTAATCATCATCATGTGCATCGCATATTCGTACAACCCAGAGTATCATCCACCCTGTAGCACGCTATAATACAATATATGCTCCTGCATCCGCCACTTAATTGCCCAAAGCCTCCCACAAACGCAGTCAGATCTTCTTATCCTCCTCAGGTGCAGCGGTCTCCTGCTTCCCCTCCGGCGTCTTCTCATCCTCCCTCTTCGGTGCGTCAACACCAGACCTCTTCATAACAACCTCAATATCTTCGTCGTCATCCAAGCTCGTTCTGCTCTTCGCCTCAGTCGTGATGCTTGGCCTCCTCGCCGTATTCCTTCCCTTTCTCCCCTCAAAATCTCCAGCAGCTTCACGCTCTCCGACACCATCAAACCCATCATCACTGTCCGAATCGGTCTGATCGAAGACATCAGTATTAGTCTCAGTTCTCTCATCCTCTCGATCCACGATCCCATAGCGCTGGTCCACACTCCTCTTACGATGACCTCGGGACGCGTGGCCAAACGGCCACAAACTGGAGAAACCCGATTTGAACGGCGAAATCGACCTCGGCTTCGTGCTCAAATCAGCAGCACTAGTGCCGACCTTCGAGCTACCGCCGTGGTCCTCGTCGCGCCGAGCATCGCCACCATCGCTGATAGTGCCCTCGCCGACAAAAAGCGAGGCAGACAAGTGAGGAGGATCCAAGTTGACGAAGGAATCAAATTGCAGGGGCGCATCAGATGGAGGTGAAGACGAAAACGAAGCATCGTTTGAAGGGGCACCCACATGTTCGTCGAAATTGTCATCAAAGCCGGAAGTTTCCTTCTGTCTACCTCTGTTGTCAAAGGCAGGCAGGCTCCAGTCATCTGATGGGCCACCTTCGATCTCAAGGTCATCATCAGAGTCCATATCGGCGAATGGATCACGGTTGAGGTCGTTGCTTCTCTCAGGTGAGGCAGAGAGCTCGGGTTCGCCATCAGTAACTGAGGCTTCTTGAGTCTTTTGGTTGTGCAGAGCGAGTCGATCAGCAAGAAGTCTTCTTGCACGAGAAGGTGGGATGTTCAAAGGCGGTGGTGGTGGAAGCGGAGCGGCAAAGGCGGGTGGGTCCAGGTCAGGAGTCGCAATGCTTGTGGTTGTTGCAGTGGTGGTGCTGGGGTTGGATATATACTTAGAGAACTGATAATAATATGTAAGTATATTTCTCTGCAGGGCGGGGAAATGCCCTGTTCAATTTGAGCGCGTCCTGAAAGGGCCCGAACCGGGCAGTTCCGTGTTCGTCCTCAATATCTTAGACACCGAAAAGCGCAAAGTTGAGAACTTTTAAACGCTTCATTTTCCGGGGTATTAATTAGAAAACAACGCTGTAAGTGGTGCCAGATAAGGATGTCCACCTCGAGCCACTTGCTCGCTATCTCAAGTTCCTCGGAGGAAGAGAGGCCCATCATGTGGAATAGAGCCATCATCGGGGTGCATCAACTCAAAGTCTTCAAAGTCCTCTAAGTCCAGCTCGTCGAGGGATAGGGAATCCAAGGGAGGGGGAGAAAAATGATCACCCACTTCGACACCTCCGCCTCCTGCATTATCTTCGTTGAGGTCTTCGTCTAGATCTTCGTCCTCCTCATCGCTAGAATCGCCGAACCCACTGAGGAGGGAGTTCCCACTGATTCCAAAGCCAGCGTTCAGCGCTCCATTGCCGTTGGAGAAGTCCAGGGCATCTAAACTGGCATTGCCGTTGAGGCCGGCATCAGCAAGGGCAGTGGAGCCCGTTCCGGTAACGGCGTTGTTGTTACCGGCTCTTCCTCCGATGGATTGGTCTGGTCGTACGCCACCAAGAATAGCATTATCGCGCTCTCTTGTAGCGGCCAGTGTGATCTCGACGTAATTTACCCAGCTCCTGTCCATTACTTTATCGACTACGATATCAGATAAGACCTCAGGTGCGTGCCTTTCCGTGAACTTGACGACCTCCTCCGCGATAAGCGTCAGGTGACCCATGTATCCGAGACGCATTTTGCTCGATGCTTCTGCATCGTCGCTTCTCTTCTGGCCATCGACGATACGTCTCGTGATATTTCCGGTTTTGAAGACATCAATGGCAAGCTCGCGATTGTAGCCGCGCTCCATAGATCCATTGAATACCTGTTGCACCACGTCGTAGACGACGTTGTGAAGAAAGTTGTTCCAAGGGAATCTGAAGAAAAAGTCCTAGATGAATCAGTAAGGGGGGAACCCAATTTCATGAGCATAACTTACAAGGATAGTCGGGACAACATTGTGCTCCACAAACTGTATCTTCAAATAGTCTCCGACGACTGGTGTATCTTGGTCCTGTGTGACGCCAAGCGGCACATGTAGCGCCGTGTTTTGTGCCGACTCTGGGTGCTCTGTAATGGTGTCGTCGCCATTAACTTCTTTGGTGTTAACGGTTGGCTGGGTATCAGTATGGGCTGTCTCCATTGGCGGCGGAACCTGCGCCGCCTGCTCCTGGCTTGCGGAACGAGTTGTGCTCTGCTCCGTAGTCGCGTTCTTCTTCCCCGAGAACAGAGGTGCTGGCTCGTCATGAGGCTTTGCCGACGCGCTCGCACTGTGTATGGTCAAAGCTGACAAGTTTGCAGCCAAATCTTCCTCCTCCGTGGCTTTCTTTGTGGCAACGGGTGAGGCATCTGTGGTCACAGCAGTATCCTTCGAGTGCTCACCGTACGATGGTGGCTTATCTGCGTTCTTGCTATCATCGATCTTCATATCACCCATCTTGTCTAGGAGTTGTTTTGTCGGCGATAGCGGCTTGACCACAAACGGAGAGTCGGCATGGTTATCTTCGGTCTGTAAGCAAGGAGAAGTGAGCGGCTCGTCGACAAAATCGTTATCATTCTTGTCGATGAAAGACGAGAAGTTACCAGACTTGAGGTTATCAAGTAAGTATTCCGAATCAGGCTTCTCATCAAACTCATCCTTAATATCATCCTCGAGCTCCTGCGCATGTGAAACCTCCTCAAAGCCATCATCGTCAGAGCCATTCTGGATCTCGAGTCTGCGCATTTCTTCTGGCGAATTGGAACCAAGCCTGCTGCTCTCTGGGGTTCTGATCGCCATACCGTCGTTGTCAGCGCGAGGAGACACGATGAGCTTTCCCTCTGCCCTCAACTTCTCACGCACGGTATCGCGAGCTCTGACAAAGGCTTCGGCACCAGGCTCATTCAAAAGCCCCATGTTACTGCAGTGCAGAAGTTCGGCCATCAGCTCGCAGGTCTTGAATCTATCAAAGCCTAATGGCTCGATTCGTCCACCGAATGCCGCATCGAGCTCTTTCCTGACAACTGTCATTGGTCCGTCCTTGCTGTCGATGGTATGGTTGCGGTTGAGCATAAGCGCCACAAAATCCGGGATGTGCTTGGCAAATAAATGCAGCAGAGATCCGAGGTAGATAGGGTCGCGGCTTGATGGCGTCTTGATTGAGTCGGCTCCGACTTCAGGATCGTAGTCAGAGTTGTTCTTGCGAATGACTTCAATGACGATTCCGACGCCCACTGTCAGCGGGTTGCCGCCCTTGAGCATATCATTGATCAGCTTCTGGATACACTCCTCAGAAACAAGTTGGCGAGTAAGTGAGTTAGGTCCGATACATGATTGCTCATTCTGGGATGCATTGGCGGAGATTGTAATAATGGCTTTCAGGAAATCTCCTGCGGAAGTCTGTGTAGACCATGGGTGTTCTGGTGAAAGGAAGGAAAGAAGTATCGGAATCAGGTCCTGCGAGTGAAGCCACTGGGTTGTGTTAGTTTCCTAATTGACATTATTGGCGCAGTCAACTTACGTCTGCGATTCCTTGTCCGCCCTCGGCCTTCTCGAGAGAGATGATCTTCAAAAGCAGGTCCATAACCATCGGTGAGTCTACATGTAAGAGCATACTCTTGGCCACATTTGGGATTGACTTGAATAGCTCAAGCATCTCCTCGGTCTTCTTCTCAAACAGAGCCTCGTTGACCTTTGTGAAATAACCAGCCTGCAATGGATCCAATGGTGTTGGCCTGTCCAAGAACTGCCAGAACTTCCTCAGGAGGTCTTCATTTTCCAAGAGCGCTGCGGTCAAGGACCACGAGTCTGACGAGAGAATCTCTGCTGCCACATAGGCATATCGATTGCGAGCCTTCTCGTCCTTGTCATCCTCATCTCCGGACTCCGAGGTGCAAGCTGCTCTGAAAGGGTGGTCCTCATCGGCCGTTTTGCCGTTTCCTTCCTCAGTCTTTTCTTCAGTGTCGTAGTCTTCAGTCGCAACAGGCTCTAATTTCGTCGCGACCACATATTCCAGCAGCTTCTCCAGTATCGGGTCCTCGCGCAGGTATTCGATCAGCTTCGTATTGTGCGACTTCAATTCCTGTACCAAATCGCCTTCATTCAAGAGCTCTTCCAGTGTAATATCAGGCTTGTCGAGAAGCGTATCGATAGTGGAAACTTGGGCGTAACCGCCAAATCTCCAGAACATCTTGAATTATGCCGGCTGTCCCAGGTATAGCTGATGATAGGCGCTGATGATGGAATCCAGGACTTTTAACGTAAATAGCACCGCTCTAACTTATCATCCGGGTATCTTTATGCCAAATGTCGTAAGAATCCAACTTTACTTCGTAGCACGCTAGGGTATCACAAGGAGAATCGTAAGACTGCCAGGGAGGCTAGCAGTGATGTCAGCTTGGGTCCACAGACAAGAGGCTCCAGGATGGATCTATGAATAGTGAAGAGTTGGCGAAATAGATGTGACGCGCAAGGTGGTAGGTATGGACGGCCTATGACTATACTCACAGGCTAGTTCCGGGGACAGCGTGGTAGGCGTTACTCCTTTGAGTGAACGTTCGGTCGGCGACCAGGGCTCGGTGACTGTTTCCCAGGTTAGGTATGTTGTCTTTCGCAGCTTGACTGAATGAAGCGCGTAATTGGAACGAGTATGGTGTTTGCGGTAGAAATGAATCAAACCGGAAATAAAGAAAGCTTCCAGATGATGTAAGGGAGGTGTTGTGGACCTCCAAGTGCAGCAGTTGGCGGAAAAGTTCTGGTGACGTTGAGTTGGTGAGGGTTGAAGCGACTTGCGAATCTCTGTCCCGCGAAATCCTTGTCCAGGATGTTGGCTTGCCGGCAACCCCTTTCTGCTGCAGTTGTACAAGAAAGTTGAAGGAGAGTGTTAGAGAAGAAATATACTCACAAGGTAACTTAGTTGTCCTGGAGTTGAGTGAACGAGCTTGTATTAGCTTTCTATTTTGGTAAGCACACACGCGATGTCCACTCGCAGTGCGTGAAGCTCCTCCGTACTCTAACTCTACACCTGCCAGCACATGTCCTCTCTGAGAGTCCACTGTTGCCGCTGCCCAAAGACACACGTGACGCTGTTTCATCATCTGGGACGTTGAGGCTAAAGAGTACGCCCGGACCCCTATGACGAAGCGATAGCGCGTGGTTCAGCCGTGGGGTACGCCCTGTCAGCCTCTCGCATCCACATCTAGACGCCCAGAACGACACCTTTGAAGCATATTCATAGAGACATCCGGGTCATTGAGGCAAACCTGCAATACTTTCTTTGACTACTTTTACATATATGACCACGCCGTCGAAGTGCAGCAAGGCCACTAGTTCACCAAACGTCTTCTATCTCCCCGAGAGAACAAGCTGTTGGCATTGTCGCATCACCAACCGCATTCTAAGGCAGCCGCAACCACCGAGGCAATATGAATCGGCTCTTCGGCGCAAAGAGCACGGCTCCAAAGCCAACTCTTGATGGTGCCATCACCAATGTCAGTGCGTCTTAAATTCATATACGCTCACTCGCTAACCGGTTTCCAGGTCGACGTCCGCGTCGGCTCCATCAACGTGAAGCTTTCCAGCATTAATACCGAGCTCTCCACCTACCAAGCCAAACTCGCCAAAATGAGAGACGGGCCTGGGAAGACCGCCATCAAACAGAAAGCGCTCAAGGTGCTCCAAAGAAGGAAGATGTACGAAGGGCAACGAGACCAGCTTGAGCAACAATCATGGAATATGCAGCAGGCCGGAATGATGACCGACAACCTCAAAAACGTAATGACGACGGTCGATGTGATGAAGCAGACGAACAAGAGTTTGAAGCAGCAGTATGGAAAGATAGATATTGATAAAATTGAGAGGATGCAAGATGAGATGGCTGATTTGATGGATATTGGAAACGATATCCAGGAGAGCATTAGTAGGAGTTACGATGTGCCGGAGGACGTAGATGAGGCAGAGTTGGATGCTGAATTGGAGGCGTTGGGCGATGAGATGGAGATGGAGGGCTTTGGGCAAGCGGATAGCACCCCGAGTTTTATGGTTGATGAAGTGCCGCAGTTCATCGATGAAGCTCCTAATACTGGTAACAAAGTACAGGAGCCTGCTCGATGAGGCATAATTGAGATTCGTGCGAGTGCACTTTTAAAGTGCAAAGCAGACTTGTTGACTTGCTGAGAATTAGTGGACGGCGTTCAACTTTCGTGGCGTTGGCACCAAAGTGGATTTTTATGGTAGAAATGCCATTTCAACCGGGGGCATGAGTAACCAACTTCCTGACGCATTGGATTCCTTTGGGGCTTTGAAGCACCCTGGCTCCCTGAGATCACACAGTTCGTGATCAGCACGATGGTACTCGCACAATTTATGGAGAAGCAATGGGGGTTAGCTAAACAGTTGAAAACACAGCGGAGAATGAGGCACCATGATACCGGTACCTAACGCTATTCATTTAAGCCTAAATCAAGTTGAATTTTGAAGAAGTTACTTGGGATCACTTTTTTCTTGAAAGGTTTGTAAGCATGCTCTCCATCAGTTCCATTTGTAATCACCCATTCGGGAATGAAGAATCATATCACAAGTTTGTGCTTTTCAATTTCACAACTACCTGGAGAGTTCTGCTAATTTTTTTTAGAAAAAAACACCACGTGCTCAATCTAATTAGCAAAAATACTGAAAATTCTAACTTCGAAAGCAATTTAAGCTCGAATTATCAACTCACCAGGGAATATGATTGGCAGGATTACCAAAATAAAGATCTCCGCCCATCCATCCACCAATCCATCACGCTAATGCAACTAGCGACCGGAACTACTGCGCTGGGCCGTGCTGAGCCGTTGCAACGGGCTCATGACGCCTGTCAGCGCACAGAGAGACCTGCTGTGACCAGGACCATCACCAGGGTCGAGAATGTTTTCTGGACCAATCAAGACCTATCACAGCTGCTCCTTTTCTTCACCAATATGGAGAAGGAGGAAAGAGGACCAGGAAAGCACGTGAGCTTCTTCCATAATGTGAAAGGCAAGGGATCTCGATAACAAGCTAGGAGCGCTGACGCTTTGGCTCCTGCGCCCTACTGCCGCCAATCTGACCTGCCATCGGGCTGGGACAAGGGTGTGGAGACTGGAGACTTTCATCCGTGAGCATCGCCAGCTTCAACCTGTTGGTCCCTTTCTTCGGGGGTCGCTAAGACGGTGTATATCGACTACGAACTGCAGTGAGACATAATACCTTAATTCCCCCCTCTTCAGCATTCCTGAGCACTTAAATTCTGGCCATTGGCTACACATTGCGCTCACAGTCGCCGTTCCCTCATTTTTGGTGCGGTTGTCTCAACAACCATTGGAATCAACGGCAACACTCAGACATAATTGCTGGCGACCACAGTACAAACGGGACTCCTGGGCAATGTGAAGACGATTAAGGGGTAGCTGCATCAAAGAACAGCTGTGTAACTGAAATACACCGACGTCTCTCGTTCAACTTTGGTACTAGATGTTGGCGGGAATACAGGACTCCCATACATAAAAAAAAATCCGCCAGAGTCCGCGACAACTGAGCACTGGGCGCAGCGCCGAGAAGCAACTCCCACAAAAGAGAAGTTGAAATGGACCTCGATATTCGTGCACCTCAAATATTCGAGACGTGAAACGCGACCTTGACGACTAAGCACAAACGCCGAGAAACCCGCGACGTACGACGAAGCACGCTTTGTCGACGACTACAAGAATCCCGAATATCAGCCTCGCCTAATCACCATGACCTCCTGTGGGGACGCCGAGAGTGTGAGGTCGGCCGGAGACTTGATGCGCTCCACCGGAAGCGATCCTGTCCGCGGCCACCGCCGTCCACATCCAAGTGCCGCAGGCTCGTCCACCAACACCTATGAGAGATCCATACATAGTTCCAGCGATCGCACCAACATTCCAAGCGCAACCAAGACAGCAGTTGATAGTGAAGCTCAGGACTTTTTGCAAGGCAAGCTTCGTGAGGCAAAAGCCGCCAAACAGCAAGATGCCAGGAACAGGAATCTGAACAGACTTTATGATGATGATCGCGGAACCCAAAGCTCTCCAATTGGGCAGAAGAGAAATGGCGGAGGCCTGGATTCCGATGCTTGTAGCACAATTGATGAGAGATATGAGAGGTCCGGCATGCAGAGAGATCTAGGTGCCAAAGCATACAAAGACGTAAGACACCCTTTATTACAAGCTTCTTAGAAATACGACTGACAAGGATAATAGCAGCTGGACACTTTGAAGAAGGAGAAATTCGACCTGCAGCTAGAGTGTCATCATCGTCGCGAAAAACAACAAAAGCTCGAGGTACACATTGCGCAACTTGAGAAGGAGAATGAGGAGAAGGACGCTATCAATGAGAAGCTTGCATCTGCAGTGGAAGTTCGCGATAAAGCCATTGAGCAGGCTGTTGTCAAGATTACCGACTTGGAGGAGACAGTATACGATCTCGTGGAGGAGAGAGATGACCCCAAATCAATGCGCATCAAGACTAATTACCTGGACGATGGAGCCGACGAGGGTATTGAGGATGCAATTCCAAGCTCACCACCAGAGGTGCGTATTTATGTTCAGCACGCCTCCACGCCTGTTAAGAAGCACCGTCGCAATCACTCCGCAGCCAGCTCTATTGTTCGTATGCCATCTTTCATCACGGATCCATCCGTGGATACTGAGGCATTGCGCAGTCTGTATGTGTCGACTGAGGGCTATCTTCCAAGAGATCTTAGCATGTCATCTCTCCCACGATTGGATGAGGATAATACGGGCATGAACAGCCCACGTTTGAGTATTCTCAGCGAGAGTTCCTTCGTCAGTGTCTATGGCAAGAAGAACAAGTCGAATAACTACAATGGTCTCGACTATGAGGAGAGCGACTACAATGATACGCCACAAAAGAAGTCACAAAATGCCAAGCGTAACTCTGTTGATCAGTGGGTTGCAGAGCGCAGCCGTACCCATCATGAGAAGGAGAGCCAAATGGCAAGAAGAACTCCAGCCAACCGCAGCGAAAAGGGTGGGCGCAGGAAGAGCCAGTTTCTCTCTATCAACGATGTTGTTATTCAACCAAACCAGAGAACTCAGCAGCTGTTTCGCACACTCACTAAGCGCAATGCCCCAGCAATTGCTGCTCGCATGGCACAAAGGCAACCAAATCGCTCCCAGCTCTCAGTTCCAAGCACAGAGGCGAGCTATGAAGCTCGCTCCAAAGAGGGTAACCCATACAGGGGAAACCGCAAACTGCCACCAACTCCAGAGACTATCAGCACCAACACTCTGCAGCAACAGTACAGCGACTCTCAATACAACAACTCCAATGCCACCTTACAAACCAACGTCACACTTCCAGGTAACCCGAAAGGGTATACACGCCGCAGAGCTCCAAGCGTCGACGATAGCATATTGAGCCAAGGCCGCGACAAGCTTGAGAGGCCAGCGGGCCGCCCTCAAGCAATGAGACTCAGTCGTCCAAGAAGCGCAGAGAGTATCACGTCCAAACGTACCGGCCATGGTCTCGACACCGCCACCCAAAGCGAGATCACTGAGTCCATGTCTCAGTACAGTACTGAGCTTGGCAGTGAGATCACCAGCAAGGGATTGTGGCCAACTAATGCCAAGCCGCGCCAGAACTCTACCCCTGTCATCTTTACTGCTGCCCTCAACCCACCCGAGTTGTTCTCCTTCACCGCCGCCGGTAATGACTGGGGAAGACAAGGACCAGAAGTTCGCGAGCGTGATGTTGAGCAATTGATCGCCAACACTAAGGAAATGTTCCCAGGTTATGGAACTGGGGCATTCCAAACCGAGCAGACGCAGTCCAGCATGTCTCCACTCCCAGACGAGAGATCTGCTCCCCTCAACCCACCAGAGAGAAGAAGCAGTTTGGCGGCCAGCCCAGAAGCAAATGAGACGCGTCTACGTGGTCTCCAGCAAAGTTATAACGATAGAGATCGCGCTGAGCCAATAATGCATGTTTTAACTGTTACTCCAGGCAAGCCAACCATCAAGGCGTTGTTGACTAATAAGCCGCTTCCGAAGATGCAGGAGGAGGAGCCGGCTAAGAGGACGCTGTTGCAAAGGTTTGGGATTCGCTCTGCGAGTGCGGCTGTGGGCTTGGGCTCGACGCGGAGGAGTCCGAGTAAGTGGGGGCAGAGCAGGGCTGAGAGTCGTCAGGAGAGTCGTCAGGATAGTCGTTTGGAGAGCTGCCAGTCAAAGGATGACAAGACACCAACCCTTAACTCCTCAATGACAGGTAGTCTGAAGATAGGAGAGAGTGATGAGATGTACCTTCAGCCAGAGTTGTCGCCAGAGTGGCATGACGACGGGAACGCGGGAGGCGCCACACCACCTCCGATCACAATGGCTAGGATGATGGAAGGGGGTGCGCAGAGACCGGCGCAGGATTACGACAGATCTCGTAAGGGCCTGGGTTACGGTAGGTCTGTAGCTGATGGCCGCCCATCAACGTCTGGCGATCCAGGCGTGGGTTATACTAGACGTGCGGCGACTTTCAGTAGTGCGACGGGGAGGGAGAGGAGAATGAGTGGCTTTGGCCCGCAGCAGCCTACTGGTGCATTCGGCCAACAGCAGCAAAGCGTGAGTAGCCCAGCGTATGGAGTCAAGGGGAAAGAGAATGGGAGTGTGAGTTTTGAGAGTGGTGTGAGGAATGATGATGAGAGTGAGGATGATGACACGGTTGTGCCAAAGGGGTCGAGTTTGAGGGCGAAGATGTGGTTTAAGAAGGGGAGTCTTGGTCGGAGGCCTTAAGCTTGAGGTCCCGTTTCATGTAAGCAAGGCGGTGCTGGTTGGGGATAGAGGCTTTTGAGAGTGCGGTTCGAGATAATGATGGAAGGAACATGGCAGACGACCGCGGATGCCAACCTGGCAGCTTCGATTTCAGGGGGGGTTCAAAAAGGGAACACTCACAATGGCTTTTCTTTTTATGCTTTCGCTGATGGAGGAGATTTATTTTCATGGCGTTTGGCGGTTCTTTAAGCAAGCAAGCATGGAGTTGGTTCTGTAACTTCTGTCGGCCTTTTGCTGGGTAGGCGTCGACAGGATAGACTTCGCTAGGCATGGCATGGATATGATCATATGCTTAGAGAATAAGAGTTAATGCATCATCAACACACTGACGTTTGTGACACGGTGGTGATATGTGAACATTAAATTGCTCAAGTGCCACGTAATTGGAAGATCGGTAAAGAACCCAATATGAATCACCCCCCTTCACAACCCAGCATGAAGCTGCGAAGCAATGGAAGAGAAACCGCCTAATTGGTTAAGACGTAAAATTCTATAACAAAAGTATAAGTCCGAGTGCTCTGAAGTTCTTGCCTTGTTGGTCATCTTGTAAAGTCATGAATGATAGCATAACGGTAATAAATAAGAAATGAAGTAAGATTATAATGGCCAATGTTTGTAAAGGGATAAATGATGATTGTTTGCACTGATCCTCAAGGGAGAGCATCGGGAATGATGATGATGGTATAGATAGTGTATGTGATTAAGATTTAAAAGAGCGGCGGTTGAGGCAAGACGGGGTGTGCTGCAGTGCTGGGTTCCCAGAACTGAGCGACTTGATGTCGCAGAGAAAAAGTGAAAGGTGGGAGAGTAAGAGGTTTATATAGAGTGACCAGAAGCAGGTGATAATAGTTCAATGTTGTGACATTTCTCATGAAATGTGGGTAATACATGCCAAATGCCAGCTAGATTATGCGTCGTAAACGTTTCCCATCATCAGATTCGCATCATTACATGCCCTTTCTACGCTATAAATAGCACGATGCGTCTACACTCTTCGTTCTTGCGTCAGATATGTCAAATATCTGGATCAGCTGCACCTCCCAAGCGGAGCTATCATCATGCAACCTTGGGAAGTGCCTTCCGCGACCAATACACAGCACTTCCATCCAATCCGAAGTGAGCTATTGCGCAAGGACACACGGTAGTGCCTAACTTACACTTTTTCTCAAAAGTCGTCCATACCTTCATCCCTTTCTCGGCATACATCTCTTCTTGATACCCATATACATTCTGTGATACATTTCTATCACAACCATCGCTGCCGCTCATTTTGGTATAGAGTCGGCATTAACACATCATTACTGGATAGCTTCATTCTTACATCGGCCGTATAGCTCGCCAACGCCTCAATGGGGATCTCTAACCCATTCTCCAGGAAGGAGAAGAACAACTCCGACGAAGCCCTCGAGCAAACTCTCGAGGTTGTCCCGACTGCCGCAACCGCCAACACCGCAACCGCCAACAACGCAACCACCGGCCAGCAAATCGACGATGCTCTCCGTGCCCAAGATGCTCTCGAGCGTGAAGAGCGTGTCCCACTCGCCAGAATAGCTACCGTCGTCGAGAAGGAGATGACGGCATGGCGATGCGTTAAGGCTTTCCGTCCAGCTGTTCTTCAGGCTATCATCCTCTCCTGTGCCTGTATCATGGAGGGATTCGATCTCGTCCTCATCACCGGCTTCCTCACCAACCCTGTCTTCCGCAAGAAGTTCTCCTGCCCAGACGCCAATATTCTCGGCGAGGTCTGCGAGATCCCAGCTTCCTGGCAGTCGGCTCTCGTTGTCGGCCCAACCGTCGGTCAGATGCTTGGTGTTCTTATCAGCGGCTGGATGGTCGAGCGTTTCGGATACAAGAAGACATTCATGGGCTCTCTCGTCGCTTTGTCGGTATTCATCTTCATCGTCTACTTTGCCCAGTCTCTCGCCATGTTCTTAGTCGGCCTGCTCTTCTGTGGTCTGCCATGGGGTGTCTTTCAAACTCTGACCACGAACTATGCTTCCGATGTCTGCCCGACTCCGATCAGAGCATACGTTACCGCTTGGAGCAATGTGTGCTGGATCATCGGCCAGTGTCTCGGTGCCGTCGTGCAGCGCGCTCTTATCAACAACTACACCATGCTCTCTGTCCAGATCCCACTCGGCCTGCAGTGGGTTTTCCCGGTTCCCATCTTCATCTTCGCACTCTGGGCTCAGGAGTCTCCATGGTGGTTGGTCCGCAAGGGTCGTTACGAGGAGGCTCGCCATTCTCTCAGCAAGCTCGTTGCCCACAACCACACTCCAGAGGGTTACACCGTTGACGGACATCTGGCGATGATTCAGCTCACTAACGCCGATGAGCTGAAGGATACCAACGGTTCAGGAACCGGATACCTCGACTGCTTCAAGGGCGTCAACCGCCGCAGAACAGAGATCTCAACCTTCACCTGGGTCATCCAGAATGCCAGCGGTTCAGCCCTCATGCAGTGGTCTCCATACTTCTTCCAGAGAGCCGGTATGCCACCAGAGCAAGCATGGAATTTTGTCATTGTCCAGGTAAACCATTGTCATCCAAATTAACTCCCTGTTCAGCAGCTAACATCCCATAGTACGTCCTCGGCCTCGTCGGCACCGTCATCTCCTGGATGCTCCTCGGCAAATACGGCCGCCGCACCATCCACCTTTCCGGGCTCACCCTCCTCGCCGTCGTGCTAGTAGCCTGCGGCGTCGTCGCCGTCGCCGGCCTCGACGAGATTAAAACCGGCTGGATCGAGGGCTCGCTCCTCCTCCTGTACACCTTCATCTACGGTTGCACCATCGGTCCCGTCACCTACGCCCTCGTCTCCGAAATGTCATCCACGCGCACAAAGTCCAAAACCATCAACATCGCCCGCATGGGCTACAACGCCTTTGGCGTCTTCAACTGCGTCGTTACGCCGTACCAGCTCAACCCTACCGCGCTCGACTGGGGCGGAAAAACGGCCTGGTTCTGGTTCGGCTTCTGTGTTCTTTGTCTTGCGTACAGCTACTTCCGTATCCCGGAGCCGAGAAACAGGACGTATGCGGAGATGGACTGGCTCTTCGCTGAAGGTGTCTCGGCGAGGAACTTTGCGTCTACGCATGTCCCCAAGTTTGGCGAGATGGGCTCTAAAGATGGCCTCGATTTCGGATCGGAGGGCAAGGAAGGAGACGGCAGTTCGTCCCCTGAAGGCGTCTTTGAGGTGCCCAATGAAGTTAAAGTTACGACGAGTAATGTGCAAGATCATGCCTTGGGAACTGGGGTTGTGCATAGACAGCCGCATTCGGAGGATGAGCAGAGGAGGGAGTTGTAATCAATCGTTGGGTTATCATTAGGCGTATGGTATGGTATTCGTTAGGTGGATAAAAGTGATAGGCGGTGAATGGTGATAGGGCGCAGGGAGGCGCTGGTCGTGTTTGTTTAAGGTCTCTCTCCATGGTTTAAGTCGGTGCTGCCGCTTGGCTGGTTGGCTATCAGTCCATGGTTGGGTGCAGTGCTGGAGTGGTAATAGTGCGAGTGGAGTCAAGAGTAGATGGTCAAGACAATAGATTGTACAAGCACAAAAGTAAGTGGCGAGAAGAGAGAGAAACGACCGAGAAGATTTCCCCCAGCCGGCTTAGTTGAACTCTTTGTTGGAGTGTTGTTGATCTTCTGTTGTTGGTATTGTTGTGATGAGGTCCCGAGTTGAGTTGAGTCCACCAAAGGAGTAGAAGATGGCTAACCGCTGTTACTTTAATCTATACCAATTACTGTAACCTAGCTTGAGCTGTTACTAGTACGAGTAAATGACCTGATGGGATACTGTGAAGTCAACTTGTAGCCTTGCGGATGTCTTGACGCCTGGCACCAGGGCTTTCGAGGCGATGTCTCCGTGCCCGGAAAGATTCAGGAGTAGAGCTGTTCTGAGATGCTTGCTTTGAGAGCAAAAGTGCATATAAGAGGCCGACTTAGAAACTACATAGCCCTACCTGCTCTTTAGGACAGCTAGCCAACTTGTCGCCAAGGCAACCGAAGCCGCAGCACCAACACCGCAGGCCAGTTCCCAGGAAGCTAAACATGGGAGAAAACCATGAAGGGATCACGGATAGGTAGGAAAGAGGGTTTCTGGTTTGCAGTGTAGCACAATCATTGGTGGGTATTAAACGTAAAATTGACATCAAGAGTGATTTGGAAGTTCCATTTAAGCGCTGTGCCATCTATCTTTTGACGCAGGATACAGCTACTCCCTCCCACCACACGACACAAGAGAGACTATCCGCATTAACGAATTTAAGCCTCCTCCACGACGTTGCCCTTCTCGGAGACGTAAAGACCATCCAAGAACTGTACCATGTTAGACGCTGATTCGTGCAAAATTGCGATTGCGAGTGTTAACATACCTTACGGATATCCTTGTTGCGGACTTTGCAAATCTGCTGGATGTCGGCAGCAGACTGGGAAACGTTCTCCAACGAGTTACCGGTGATGCTAAGCTCATCCTTCTGGTTCTTGGAGACCTCGACATCAACACCCTCGTGCATAATGACGCGGCGGACGATCTTCTCGCCGATGAAGTTACGGATCTCGACAGCGAAATTGTTGGACTCGGCGTCCTTCTCAACGTTGACGTTGATTGGGAAATGGGCGTAGACGTAACGCATCTTGTACTTGAAACCCTTGGTGACACCGATGATCATGTTATTGATCAAGGTGCGGACGGTGCGGAGGGTCGCAACGTTCTTGCGGGCACCGTGGTGAAGCTCGATGTTGATGACATCCTTCTTTGGGTGGGAGAAGTTGACTGCCAAGTGGGACAAGTCCTTCTTGAGAACACCTGCGAGTATCGTTAGAATTCTGCGATTGCGTATGCCGTGCTCCAAATGCTGTTCTCCAATCTCGCACTGATTTCTTCAAGTGCGCAATGAATGGGAGTGGGTTGTTCATGCTTACCTCTTGGGCCCTCAACAGTGACGAAGCGGGACTTGATGGTAACCTTGACTGCAAAGGAATGAAGTCAGTTTCGATCTTCAAATTATACCAAGCTCAAAACCGAGCGCCCAAGATCCCGCTGAAATGTGTGCGCTCTGTCCGCCCGCAATATGTTCTGCCTTTCAGCTAGTAGATATCTGTGTGGTCGCAAAACTTGGGTCACATCCTGCCTTCGAGAAGGCACACATCACAGCAGTTTCCGGAGTCGCATTGTGGTTGTCGCGAGCGTTTGAGTGCTTAGAGCGCAAACTTACCGCCCTCTGGCACCTCAAGAACCTCGTTGGAGTGGATGTACTTCATCTTGAGACGTTTGTTGGGCGGATTGTCGATGAAATGTCGCTGTTCAGGTAACGGGAGGCTGAAATAATGGAAAATTTCGCAAATGTTGTGTGCGTCCCGCCAACGGAGCTAAGCGAAAGCGGTCTGGAGGTGTCTGTGGCTGGTGGGTTTGTATGTCATGTGATAGAATGATGTGAAGTGTGGCTGGTGAGATCACCCATCACTTTTTAAGGAGATGGAGCCTTGTCGTCCTTAACGGCCCGGCGGACGGCGGAGCTAAGAACTCTAGAACATGAAGAAAAATGATCAACAATTTTCGCTGCCGTTCAGAGGCTAACATTAGCGGTTTTCTTATCTGGCCTCCTTTCACTCCGAATTCGGCCTTTCTATGACCGCCGTTTTGCTTGCGCTCGGCAGTCGATGTCCTCGCAAAGGTCTCACTCACATTGACGAGTTTCTTGGCTGAAACTGAAGATACCATCTGTAGAATACAACGATCATTGTCGTGAGGCATAGAGGCTCTCGTCGTGGTGACGACCGCAGATGGTACCAAAGAGCATAAAGTCGGCATAGCAGAACATACAGCTAAACCGCGGCTGACTCGATTGTCGGCTTGCGCACCCTAAACTGCCGGAACAGAGGCCCAAGATGGTGGTCATATAGATTCTTCATGGTTCTTGCGAGCGGATGGATGAAAGAAAGAGGACATAAGAGGAGACTATGTTGGTCCCACGTCACGAATGCACCACCATACACAGAGTCGCTTTCATCGCAGACGCCGAAACGTCGACGGTTACAAGATGTTCTGACACAAGGTTGACTCGTACTATGGTCAAACAAGCTTCTGTCCCATGGCGAACCGCGACTTTGACTAATGGCCAACCTCGTGCGTCCGTAAAGACCCTGCGTGCATATTCGAAGTCTTTGGCAGATCGGCTGCTCTTCAGAGAATTGGTGAATGTCAGCGCATGCGGCGATTGGCTGCAGAGATGGAATGATGAGGGAAGCACGGTGTTTGCGCACAAGAGGCACGGGCTGGTCTAGAGATTCGCTGGACACACCCTTTTTACATGGTACGCACCACCACCTGGTGGTGGTCTCTTCGTCATCAAGCACATTTTGCCGCCGTACGCTGGACTCCTAATGGTTGGAGAATGCCGCAACTTGCAACTTCTGACTTCTGACTTTCATGCGTACGGCTTGTTCAAGCAGACGTCAGGCTGCTTTTTACAGTTGCCATGGGAAATATGAAACCAAACGGCGTTGCAAGAACCGATCTTGATTGTGCACGGTGCATATTTAGAGTGCGGAGAGGATAGGGTTGAACCAGCACCACTACAGAAGAACCATGTTGCGCACGTTCAGACGGCTCAAAGCAAATTGAAAATGGGGCACACTAATTATGCTTCCTCACCTTACTGCGCGCACCCCCTCAATACGCCAAGAGACTGGTTCCACACACGCCCGGTAGGTCGTCTCATCTTGGCCATTCAGCCATACAGCCAGTCTCAGGCTAGTAGTACTCCGTTACAGAAAATTGCCCTTCCCTCCAGCGCCCTGTACCCAGTGTTTCTGGTCGCAGTTCCACGGCTATTGCGTCTGGGGCGGATTATTCATCTTCGTGTCTCGTCTTCCTTAAGCAGCTGATCCGAAGGTGCTGACATCCACCACCGGAAATCTGCCCCCCCCCGCGGCCCGCCCTCTACTGGCACCTACTGTACTCCTGCTGGACGTCCGTCGATTTATCATTTTTCCCGCCCTGTCACCCTCCCACTCACTCCCACGCACTCGAACCCAACCTTCTCTTTCCTCCCCCAAATCTTTGCAGTCTCCACTCCTAACCCAGGCCATTCCTGCATCGTCATCATTTGCGCTCAGAGGGCGGAAGTCCTTGACAGCGAAACCCTTCCTTCTCGATTCTTCTGCGTTTCGTCACTCACTCATCCATTACTGCTGTTGTTGACGACTACACTATCATAGCCTGACCTCGTCGTCGCTTATTGTGCCCTGGCGTGTTTGTTGTGGACAAGGCGGTTTTGTTGATTATCCTCGTTATTTTACGTTCTCCTTTATTACGGTTGCGTCTGGTCGTTTCCGCGGCACAACCACTGTACAGAACTCGTAGGACTCAGGACCCAGATCACACCCTAAAATCGCCCGACCAGAGAAAGCGCTGCGCACCGCACCTGTCAAGCCGAAGAGCCGATATTTGCGCCTCCAAAAATATCTGCTCCGACTACTCAATCATTACTGTACTCCGTACAGTACTCTCAATCAGCTTTCTGTAATTAGCTTTGCAGCCTCCTGTTGAGTGGTGTCGGCCTGTCATCTCCGCGTCAGCTCCCAGCACAATCCTTGTGTCGTGTCGAACGTTTTGCTACCACCCTACTGCCTTCTACCAACCGCAACCTCGCCAAACATTCCGGTGCGACGACTCTTGCAAGGCGTTTACGACCAGCACCTCGTCGACTAGACAGTACACCATAGGCAACCGTCACTTGCACATAGCACAGTCGACAGCTTCAGAGCATATCGCTTTTGTTGCTGCTGCTGCTTGGCATTTGGGATCCGCTTCCTGAGACGAAACTACAGTGGGCGTCGCCACCGATTTGACAACAGCCATCTTCCTACAGCCTCGCCAATCCCATTTCACGATCTGAGCATCGCTCACGCGATTATACGTTACCTTATTGTCGACGGTTTTCTCACGAGGTGTTTCTTAGAGACCACAACCACACAGGCACCATCGACAACGGCGAGCTTTTAATTAAGTCCTTGCCCTATCAATAGCACAACACCGTGACAGCAATTGTCGAAACAAGCCACGATACGATTCAGTCAACAACACTCTAGCACTTTATACTCTTCGTATAGAAACAGCTACATCACTTGTTCTTCCGCATTACACACTTACCGCCTCCTATTTGATCCACGCATGTCGGGAAGACAGTAGTGAATTTTTTTTTGTGTTTCGTTTGAGCGAGAGCGCATCGCTCAAACTCAACCCTGTTGAGCTTCGAAAGGACAGGTACGGATAAACTCATCTGTTCGCAGAACTAAATTCTAACTGCCTCTCAGATAGTTTTCTATCATCCTTTCAAACCAACTACATACACTACACCATGTCTTCCTGGATTCAAGAATCGAGAGGTGTAGAATCTCGCGCTGCCCAGCAGTTTCCACCCGTAGATTCACAGTCTTACTATCCACGCCAGTATTACAACACTGCCAACAACACTGCCAACAACACTGCCAACAACATGGCCTTCGGCAATAGACATTCATACTACGATAAGACTATGGGGCTTCCGACCGCCCAGGAGCAATATGAGTACCAATTATACGGAGCCGGCACGAACCTTAACTGGGGCCCTATCGCGGCGCCTCCAGCAGCGCCTGCGAGGGATAACAACATGAGAGCGTATCATGGCCACGACCAAGTGCCGCAGCACGATCAGCGCTCACAACAGCCTGTTGCAAAGCAAGAGAAGCCCGTTACGGGTGGAGTGTCGCAAACTCTCGACTACAAGATGGACGAGATGACAGACTATGTTGTTGAGAACACTCAAAAGCTCTATACAGGCATGCTTTCTGCTTACACCCAGGCAGGCATTGACATGACACGAAGTGTGATGCCGGGCTCTGCCAAACCGGCCTATCGCAAGTTTGTTGCTGGAATACTGTCCTCGACCCGACTTCCAAGCTCGACCATAATACTCGGCCTTTTGTATCTTCAGCGTCGTATGCCCAGCTTCCCCGTGTCGGAGGTTCACAAGAATGGAGAAGGAACATTGTGGCGTCTTCTTACAATCTCATTGCTTCTTGGCAGCAAGTTCCTCGACGACAACACTTTCCAGAACAGATCCTGGGCTGAGGTCAGCGGCATTGCTGTCGTGGAACTCAACAGACTCGAGAAAGATTGGCTGCAGGCCCTCAACTGGAGCCTGCATATTGATCCAATGACCGACAAAGGTTTCCAATCGTGGCTCGCTTCTTGGGCAGAGTGGAAGAACACTAAGAATCAGCAGCATAAGGCTACTTTGGATCGTCTGGCACCTCTCGCTTCAATTGACACCAACGTTGCTCGCCATCATTCTCAGGCCAAGACTTACACTCCAGCTTACACTGCGTCTTATACTCCAGCCTATACTCCATACTACGGCTATTACGATTCGTACTACGGTGCCGCTGCTCCATCCGAGCAGAAGTCATGGGCTGGCACCAGATCACCACATGATATGTCACCACCGTCGGCACCAGAATCTGGCCCTGCTACGCCGGAATACTTGGCGCTGCCGAACTCTGGACTGCCACCTAATGATTGGTATGGTTACGAGGCATTCTACAACAAGCGAGCGACGATGCATGCTTCGTATGGGCATCCACAGGCAGCACCTTACCACGCCACCAATCAAGGTCAGCAGACTCAATCTCTCTGGGGTCATGCTGCCGGCTGCGGTTGCGGTTTTTGCAACCGCGATGCGTACATGATGGGCCACGGCTATGGGCAGCAGACGGTCGTCGGCTGAGTGGTGCATAATTTTCAAAAGCGACGAGTCGAGCTGCACGTCTGGAGCAGCTGTGTAGCCTCGATAATATTATCGCGGCGACTTCAACGCCTTCGTTTCGCGACAAAAAAAAATTGCTTTGCTAGTTCTCGCATCGGCGCGTTAGACTTTGCTTTTGTCGTACTAAATCGCTTTACTTTACATATGGGAGGAGTTGTGGTCGGTTCTGTTTTCTGGCGGTGGGTTGACGCCAGACCTTTTTTTCGACGTGGCGGTAATCTGCAAGAGCTTGTAATTTTTTTTTGTCCTCATCTGCTCAGCTGTTTTAGTCAGCACGGCGCACTTCTTTGCGGCGTGGGTTCTGGGTTCTATCTAACAGTTGGTTCCGACTGGAACCACTTGTTGGATAGAGGATTGGAGGCTATGCGTTGGCTTCTGGCAGAGAGTATATTTCGGAGGAACGAGTGTATGGTGGGGTTATGGGAAGAAGGAGGAAGATAGAGGGTACACAAAAGGGTCTGGGATCAGGGTCGCAAAAAGATTGGCACGTATTGTGGAGAGCAAAAGCATATGGGGAAGGTTGCGAGATTGCATGATTTGTTTTGACGCACGGGAATGGGAGAGGTGTTACGATGCTTATGATGTTATACCTTTTGATTTTCGATGCATGGGAGGAACCTTCTTTCTTTATCGAGCGAGGCATAGACTAGTATGGATGGGCCACTGGGCATAGATTGGTGCTGCGCGGGGACAAACAAGAGGAGAGGACCATATTATCGCTGCGACCCGGGTATCCTTGGGGAGTGATGGTTAGATCTAGTTGTGAGATTAGTATCTTGGCTATCCTCCGCGAAAATACAGACGGCGAGCGGTAAACAGTTGAGATTTGCTTAGTGTGACCTAAAGGCATGAGATTGTTACCCCTACGCGACCGTCCACCTCTGTGCCTCCAAGGTGCTTAACCATAGATTGCCTAGAAAATAAGACATATCTTCCACTTGAAACAATTCCAACAACTGTTTGAAAAGGTCGGCCCTCAGCGCCACAATCAATAAACCACCGATCATCAGCACTACGCGACTTTCTTACAAAGATCCAACATCCTTGCAAGTTAACTGCTTATGACAACAGCCACGACAACCTCGACCTCGACGATCGACAAAGCTTCCACCAATTTCCATCCTCCCATGCTAACCGGTTCTTCCCGTTGAAACCCGACAATTGTGTTCGACACCCACTAACATCCAGGCTTATACCAGCCAGTTTCTCCACTTATTCCCTCTTCTCTTGACTTCTGCGTTTTCCATCTCCTTGCCTTGGTTATGCCAGGACAAGGTACTTTCTGAGACTTAAGTTTGGGATTTATCTTGGGCTTGGACTCGAAACATGATGTATTAAATTTCAAGCGAGCACTCTCGCAAGGAGATTCAGGAACCCTCTTCGTTATCAATCTAACTTAATCCTTTAATACAGGGACCTGGGAAACATTTCAACAGGCCTGAACTTTCGCCGTAGGGCAAGAATCTCATGGGTTATAAGACTTTCTCATTATTGTCTAATAATTCTGCTATTCTATCAAGGATACACATCCATTGATCTCTTGGCACCGTGTTAACGGCACCATTGGCACCCAAGCTATCTACTCCTTAATCTCGCCCTCACTCTCACTTCCCCCCCACTTGATCCTCAACCTCTTGTTCGGCGTCTCCATCCCACCCTCTATTATCTCACCATTCTCCGCCTCATCGTCATTATCACGCCCCCGCTTCAAGCCGTCATTTCCATTCGGCACGTCCTGATTCGGCTGTGCTGGTTGAAGAGGTTGGGATGACGGTGCTCCGGGTTGTGACACAAGATGGCTCTCAGCTGCGCCATCCACGCTCGAAATCCCCAACCCATTAGTCGCCTTATTCGACTGTATCGTATAGTCTCTAGGATGTGAGGTGTGGGTCACTGGGTCGTTGGCCGCCCGCTTGAGAGCTGCATCGTCGTCTCCAGCCGTAGGAGCCGGCACAGACCTGGTAATGTACACTGGCCGTCCATCCGCGGGCACATCACCAGTCTCAGAAATCCTATTCATAGCATCACTATCCCTGCTACTCCCGCTCTCCTCCTTGACATGGCCATGTCCCTTACCCTGTAATATCAGATTGGCAGTCGCGCCATAATAGTGGACTTCTTGTGGTGGAGGCGGTGGCGTAACGCTTTTACCTCTTGTGATGTATAGGTCCGTCTCACACGTCGGTGCTTTTTCGTCGTATGGATTTACTGACGATTTCCACATTTGTGGATTGTCTTGGTATAGTTCGAAGAGGGCTCCGACGCCTTTGAATATACTTTTGCTTCGCCCGCCGAAAGTCTTCCACCAGGGCACGCCCTCTTCAAGGTCGTCTATTCGGGACTTGGTGTAACGAGCAGCGAAGAAGAGAGCCGAGACCGCGATCTCCTTCGCCGTGATTCTCAGGCCTATCGTCGTGAGTTGAGAGTCATTCGCAAACGCCCAACTAATGTCCCTCATCTTCATTTTCTCTTCCGGTTTAATGCTGCGGAGCATCTTGTGCAGATGTAAATAGGGCGACTCGAGCACGACGTCGAAGGTGAGGGTTTCCAGCATGGTCTCCTCGTACATGAGGATCAGGTCTTTCCATTTCCAGAAGTCTTTGAGTTGCTCGTCTACCACTATATTAGGGTCTTTGAGCGCGACTTTACAGACAGAGATGACGATGTCTTTTGTTTTGCGACAGTTTTCTTCGGTTTTGGTGGCGAGGAAGAGAGCCGTGGCTGCGATCGTCTGAACGTCCGATATCAGCTTTAGGTCTAGTACATCTCCTCTCTCGATTCCGGAGAGGCTGCCATTTCCCCCAACGCCATGGGGAGGAGGGGTTCCATGAGAAAGGGATGGACTTACATAATGATGTATCCCCTCCGACTGCCTAATGTCCATACTAGCTCTCATATAAAAGCGATGGAAGAACTGGCATGCAGTTGCTATGGTGACTTGGGGGAGTTTGAGGTTGATCCCAGCTGCGACGATGAAATTTACGCCTTTGGCGCGACGGGTGCGCTCGTCGATGGGGGTCAGCCCGTCGCGGATGCTGGGCGAGTTGTCGACTTCGGAGTCGGTGAACAGCCATTGGTTTGTGATGTGTGGAGGAATGGAGATTATTTGGGGGGTCACCATAGTGAGGAGCGAGCTGCTTGCTCAGGCGTGTAAGACGGGTTCGATGACGGATGAGAGCTTGTGGATATGGGTTTGATGATGGATGAGCTGCCCAATACAGCTCAAGCCTGGGATAAGCTGCAGAGAAAACGGTGGGTGTGTTCTTTTAGGCTCGTAGTCACGCTGGGGCGCTCTCTCGATTGAAGCTCGAACGTGCTCGGTCGATGAGCAGAAGAGTTCGACGATCTAGCTTGCAGTCGTGCTTCGAGAGCAGGTGGAGAGGGTGGAAATGCAGAGTTCGGTAAGTGATGAGTACTTGGCTCCAGGACAAGGAATGACGAAAGTAAGAGAAGTGTAAAGAAGAACGATGCGAGCTGGTTGTGAAGTTGACGTGAACGACGATTGACCATCGGCCTTATCGGAACTGGCAAGGTTGTGCTATCGGTGGGCCAGCGTGCCCAGACCGCCCGCATCACGTGTAATACTTTAACCATGCATCCAATCCAGACCGCGACAGCGGGCAACGGATCAGAGGGCAGAAACATCACGATCACATAGATTTACAATTTACATTCGCAGAAATGGTCGTTACGTTTCATATTTTTAGATTTTGATTCAAGTATTCCTAAACAAAGTCTTTTATGCAGCAAATTCCATCTATATCCAACCAAAGCAGTCTACATACAGAAACACTAAATACAGAAGCGCTATGGCTCATATGTATATCCAACCTCATACCCTCCAACGGGATAGCTTCGTCGGGATAATTGCTCAGAATGGGCTGATCAGATGGCGACGATTCATGACGACTCATTCTTGTCGATGTCGCCGATGCATTACGCCGTGATATTGCAAGTAACTCCGTTCCTATTCCGTCTAGCCTTCATACGCCGTTGTCGTCCTAGTTGCTGGCTGGCAGCGTCGAGCCAGCTCGATGTCGAATGTTATTGCTCAATCGAGTATGCATATGCATTTACTCGATGGCTGGAGCGGAGTGGTTACCGGTAACTGGGTTACGGGTGTCGAAGTTGAACTTAAAGTCCTCGCCGAGCTCCTTCTTCATGGCGGCAGTGACAACCTCGAGGACGTTGTTGAAGACACCGAAAGAGGCTGGGTTCTCGTCATCGTTACCCTCTCCTTGGTAGACACCAGTGCGGACGAGACAAGTGTTCCATCCGTACATGTTACCACCGACGATGTCGGATTGTGGGTTGTCACCGATCATGTAGACATTCTTTGGGAGACGCTCCTCGTTGTGGATAGTGTCCATCCATGACGACATAACCTCGTCAGCGAATTTGTAGGTAGCCAACTCTGGCTTACCGTAGACGACACGCTCAAGCTCGAAGCCAGTGAGGGACTTGTAGATGGCCTCAAGGGCGATACGGAAGGTGCCCTGGGACATTCTTGGAGTCGGGAACTCGGTTGGGCAAAGAAGATCACCTTGGGAGAAGTAGATGGGAATGCGGTTGGCCAATGGGTCCTTAGCCTTGGTGCCGAGGACACCTCCATCGGAGAGGAGGAGATCGATGATGATCTGGAGATCGGTAGCGTAATCTCTGGAGTCAGAGAAGACGAGGATGGCGTCGATCTTGACCTTGCTGAAGTCGCGTGGAGTAGAGGTCGTCTCCTGCTCATCGGTCCAGAACTCCTTGAGTGGAGAGATGTGCTTGTCAGCAGCGTAGATGTCGTTTGGAACGATGATGTTCTTGAAGCCGTAGGTCTTGGCAACGTCACGACACTTGTACTTCTCTCCTCCGACGATGAGGACGGTCTCGTAGTACTCGCGGAGAGCAGACATTGGAGTGTGGGACTGGATAAACTGCTCGGTGGAGATTGGAGATTGGAGGATCTGGGAGAGCTGATCGCAACGCTCAGCCTCGATCTTTCCAGACCCGTTGGTGAGGAAGATGTGTGGAATCTTGATGCCAAGCTCGTTGTCACCGTTGAGGATCTCGAGGACACGCTTGCCCTCTGGGATGAGACGATCACCATGAACGAGGACACCATCGATGTCGAAGGCGAATGCCATATCCTTGGCAGCCTTGGTCTTGACCATGGACATATCCTGGAGTTGTCCGGCGAGGATCTCTCTCCTTGGCTGTGCTGACTGACGGTCGCCGACGTTGAGGTTGTTGATACCATCCTCGATCTGAATTGAGGACGAGAGTCTGGAGCCACGCTTCATGCGTGGAATTGGGAGTGAAGCGCCGAAGCTGTTGCGGGAGCCTCTGCGCTCACGCGAGGATGGAGCCTGGGAGAGTGGGTGCATGATCTCGTGAGTGTCGGCCCATGGAGAGCGCGATGCTGGGACCTCAACGGTCTCACTGTTTCCGCCCTCGTCAGTTGGGACAGAGAGCATTCTGCGGAAGACTGGACGGTCGACGTTACGGTCAGACTCCTTGCGAGCCGGTGATGGGGCGTTTCCGGACATGATGACGATGATCGTATTAGGTGGAGATTCGAAGTTGTTACTGCTTGTCAAATGAAGATAGTGGCTGTATTAGATGAAGGTATGTGACAATATGAGAATTTTTGGTGGGTATGGGTATGGGTATAAGAGGGTTTTTGGGATGAACAAATTTATTCTGGGAGACGTGGGAGAGAGGTCCTTATATGCAGACCTGGGAGGCCACGCTGGTTTCAGCGGACTTGTCAAAAATGACAAGCACATTGTGCTGGTAACAGATCAGACAGCCGTACTTTCGTCATGATCGGGCTCAGCATTGCGTATCCACGTGAATAGTGGACTGCTAGTGCCACTAAGTGCATTTCGAGCAATAGGGCGTGCGGGATATAGTCGAGTAAGGGAACTAGGTAAGCCAGCGGACTAGCTTCCCGTATTTTTTTATATACGAAACAGCTTGGCAAAAAGAGGCTCCGACAGAGACTGCATGGCGCAGCTTCAACATAGAGAAAGGAGGCCGGATAGCGGGTCAGCAACATCCCTGAAAGTATCAAGGTGAAGACGCGATGCCCACATGGTTCTCTCACTGACGCAAAGAGGCAACGATGGGCAGTTCAACCGAAGACGAGTTTTCACAGTATCCAGACTTGGCAGTGTTCCCGGCTTGGTTCTTCAGTATTACTCCTCATATTCTTCACAGTGACGGAGCTATCGACGTGTGATGTCGCTGATAGTGGATCTTGCGGATGAAAATCGTCACCGTTTGGGGACCTCCCGCATGATTGTCCTTGAGATCTCCCTGCGTCGTCATAAAAATGGGCCCCAGTGGGTGGACCATCGGAAGCCGGCCGCACCAAATTCATGAAAGAAAAACAGCCAGGGAGGCCTGTTACTGGGTAGGGCAGAGATGTGTGCCCAATATATGCGGCTGGAAGGGCCAAGAAGAGCCAAGATGGTGTATGCGAGCACACCGCCCGGCATTTCTGCCCTCTGCCAAGTGCAGAAAGAGGGTCGTGGAGTGCAACCGGGTGTTTAGAATAAGCGGGATCTTCGTACGAGCTTTGGCCGTGCTCCGACTTCCACCTTGGCTGACTTCCTCTTATCTCTCTCTCTCTCTCTTTCGCTCTCTCCCCAATGACTTGCACGTGCTGATAGAGTACTGCTGATAGAGTACTGCTGGTATAGTACTGTTGGTAGAGCACTGCTGGTGCATTTGCACCCACTGGCTTGACCTGCTGATACCCTGAGGGTCCCCTCGGACCCCCCAACCCCGTCTGCGAATAGTTCAGGTTTAAACCACACTATATCCTCTGCATGGGGTCCACGCTTGGCAGACTACCTCATCGGGTAATTCAAGACATGCAGGACGTCCTCAGCTCGCCTTAGTCCCAATGGAGGCCATGTACGCCCGTCGCCTACCGCTTCCACCCCCACCTCCACTGGTGCGCCCCTTTTCACTTTCACTTCCACTTCTCGCTGCCTCGCCGTCAATCACTCCTAGTTTGACATCATACGCAGAGCCACTTCTCTCATCTGCTCTTGCCTTCTATTACTCCTGCTGGGTAATCTTATCGAGCAAATTCGTAATCACTATCACTAGAGCTGGATATATACATATCCCCCACCCGTGTCCCTTCATCTCTCTTCATACCACTGTGAAGCACTAAATCACAACCAACCAGTGAAATCATTATACCCACACTACGACATATACACTAAATCAATACTACATCATAATACCATACACAATCACAATGGCTGGCTCCCCAATGATCAAATTGAACAACGGCAAGCTCATGCCAGCCCTCGGGTTTGGCACCTTCGCCAGCATTGGCAAGCCCGGAGAGACACACGGGGCCGTCGTTGCAGCACTCGAGGCCGGTTACAGACACCTCGACTGCGCCTGGTTCTACCTGAACGAGGATGAGGTTGGAACCGGAATCAAGGAGTTCTTGTCCAACCACCCTGAAGTCAAGCGCGAGGAGCTCTTCATCGCTACCAAGGTGTGGCAGCACCTCCACCAGCCGGGCGATGTCCACTGGTCTATCAACGACTCTCTGAAGAAGCTTCAGCTCGACTATGTTGATTTGTTCCTTATCCACTGGCCTTTTGCCGCTGAAAAGAACGAGGATCGCACTGTTAAGATCGGTTCGGATGGAAAGGTATGTTTCATTTCCTTATCTCCGTTCATTACCCCTCCATCAACCCTGCACCTCCAATACGCAACCCCACAAAACATTAACAACATCGTAGTACGTCATCAACCACGAGCTCACCAACGACGCCACCCCAACATGGCGCGCAATGGAGGAGCTTGTCGCAGAAGGCAAGGCGAAGTCGATTGGTGTCTCCAACTACACCAGCAAGCACCTTGAGACCCTTCTCTCATACGCCAAGGTCCCACCAGCTGTCAACCAGATCGAGATCCACCCATTCATGCCAAACGAGAAGCTCATTCAGTACTGCCGCGACCACCAGATCGTGCCAGTCGCCTACTCGCCTCTCGGCTCTCAGGACCAAGTTCCAGGCACCGGCGAGAAGGTTTCTACCAACAAGGGGCTCAACGCCATTGCTGAGAGACTCGGTGCCTCTTTGGCACAGGTCCTTATTGCGTGGGGTATCCAGAGAGGATATGCTGTTTTGCCGAAGAGCAGCAACCCTGAGAGAATCAAGAGCAATGCGCAGTTGATTAAGTTGTCGAAAGAGGACTTTGAGGCTGTTAACAGGGTTGCGGAGGGGAGGTGCACTAGGTTTGTTAACATGAAGGATACCTTCGGCTACAACGTCTGGCCAGAGGAGGCTTAGGTGCTTTTAATGATTGATGATGATAGCATGGAGTTTGGGATCAATTTAACATTTGGACCGCGGCGGAGATAGAATCTAGCTGCGGATGAGATGAGATGGGATGAGATGAGAGAATAAACGAAAAGTAACCTTTTTGATAACCAACTGCTATTGTGTCCCTGAAGTGCATAAGGAGAATATGGAATTGCTTCTCGATTAGAGCTTACTGAGTTACTCTGTTTAGGCCAGTAGTCAAACAATGTTAGAACTTAGATCTCCAAAGATGATGCCTTTTTTGTCAAAGCCAAAAGTGCGGCACCGTAACCCCGTTCCCACGGACGCTCTTCTCAGCTCTTCAACACCAAACCACTAACCACACGTATCCGCAACAGCGTCTATTGAATCTGCAACGAGTACACTCGCCCACGCCAAGCACGGAGCCCGAGCACTAGTCAGTGTATTTGTTCCTTATAAAATACCTCCCTCCTTACAAGTGATGGAAAAAGAATGCTATCATTGACTATACAACAATCATCAAGCCCGGGATGACGGAGGCAAGATTCTCAAGGGCGGTACGCGAGTTTAATATATATACTGGCTGAGTGGTAGTCTTATTTAGGGAATTTACTGGTAAATCTTTGGGTGATGAGCTAGTTTGGTATACGTACTGGTGCATTTTTCCGCTCTCGCCGGTAAGCTAGTTTAGTAGGTTTCTTGGTGTATTTTGAGGCCTTTGGGTGCCATGTAGGTGTCATTAAGTAGCCCCAGATCTGGATCGAGATGAGCTTTTTTGGCCGCTTGAAGTGCAACTTTGGCGAACTAGTTTGGCACTGTACGAGTTCTGGCGCATTCTTGGTGCCATATAAGTGTCATGAAACTGGTGTCGGCGATCCGATTCTTGAGACGAGGTGAGCGAGCTTAGTTACTTGATCTGAAGTGCAGTTCTTAGTGCCAACCAGTCGTATGGGGTGCCATGTAATTGTCATTATCTAGTGCCGGATCTTGAGATGACATCAGGAGATTTCATGTATATTTTCAAGTTCTGTCGGGTTGCCATGTAACTGTCATTAAGTAGTGCCAGATCTTGAGATGAGATGAGATTTTGGGGCGCATTTTTAAGAGTCAACAATGCTACGTTCTTATGCTATGTTAGTGCGGTATCGTTTCTTCATGACCATGCTTATTTCTCCTCATAAGAGTATTACAGTGTTGTACATGAAAGGACCTACGGGTGTGTTCTTCAAAAAGGGAGGTTATCGATGTTTACGGTTCTGCATATGATACTTTTGCTCTTTATTCTGATCGCTATTCTACCACTATGTCTCTCACGCCTCGCGAAGCCGGCGGAATTTCACGCCGCTTCACAGTACCTAGCTAAGATCATCGCGCCGTCTGTATAATCACTCGTGTAAGTTCAGCCCAGATGAAAATTTAGCCATGTCGGTGTAAGGTAGATGCTTCGTCCGTTTTGTAGCGATGTGTGCTCTCTTTATAAGTCCTTCGTCTGCTCCTTGATGGTCTCAAGCTCGTTCTCAGATGTAGCCGAAGCCTTCTCCTCAACAGCCTTCTTGAAGCGGGCAATCTGCTCAGTGACCGTAGCGTCCGTGGCATCGATTCCCTTTGCAGCAATGAGGCACTTCAGTGCAAGAGCGTATTTCTCTGCATCCCAGTTAGCATTGTCGAAATCGAAAGCACTGGCGAACTGCTTACCTCTTCTGAAGAACACCTCAAAGCCCAAGGTCTGGCTCTCAAGCAACTTCGGCGCAAACTTCAAAACCGGATCCAGGAACTTCATCGCATCTTCCAGCGGCGTCTTAGTCTCAGCAAGCTTGACACCCTGTGGATCCTCATCAACCTTCTTCGGCATCTCCCCACCAGCCGGCACTGTCTTATTCGCAGCCTCCTTCCTCTTCCTCTCCTCCTCAGCCTCAAGCTCGGCAGCCTTACGTGCCTTCTTTGCCGCCTTCTTCTTCTCCAAGGCAGCAGCAGCATCCTCCTCCGCCGTGCCGTTACTCTGTGGCTTATCGGCAAGCTTCAAGTATTCCTTGATCGCAGACAGAGCAGCACGAGTGAAGAATGGGTGGTCGCGGAGATTATCCTCCCAACGAATCATATCGACATACGCCCTAACCATACCCTTCCTCAACGAAAAGGTATGGAAGTCAAACTGATCCTCGGTCCACGTCTCAAAGAACGTCGCGACAGCGTGGAACCTCTTGAGCGCGAGCCCGACATTGCCCTGGCGTGCGTGAGACTGCCCGTCCTCGGTCATGTACCACATACATTGCATATCCACCAAGTCGGCGTATGGGCCGCCTGGAGCCTCGTGGCGAGTGAACATGGCGAGCGTCTTGAGCGCAGCCTCGTTCTCGTCGTTGCGGAGCTGATACTTGGCCGCTTTTGTGTTGATATAGCGATCTTTATCGTCCAGCTTCCTTGCCTCCTCCATGGTTTGCGAGGCTGCCGTCAGATCTCCCTTGTGCTTTAGGATGCGTGCCTTGGTCATGGTAAACTCGACACTATTTGGCTCGAGCTCAAAGGCCTTCTCTATGTATTCCATGGCCTTGTCGAGGTCGCGGGAAAGGTGGTAGTTGTAATGTTGTGCCAGGTAGTAAAATGCGGACGAATCGCCCTTAGATGTGTCGCCTGCCCTCTTTGGCTCGCCGTTAGCCGCGCCCCTCTTGCTCGTAATGTAGTCGTCCACAACCTCGAAGAGAGCCTGCTTCTTGGCCTCATCGGAGTAAAGGTGCTTTAAGTTGGCGAACGTCGATGGGACACCCTTGTTCAACATGAGGGACACGTAAGCCTCAGCTGCTATCCTGAACTTCTCGGCGGTTAAGAAATCCAGAGGCAATCTCCTGGCAGCATCGCTCCTTGGGTACTTCTCCGCATATTCGTCGTAGATAGCCTTTCTCTCCTTCACATCGTCCTCTCTAATGTCGAGAACTTCCGCCAGTTTGGTGTAGTACTTGGTGTGTTCTGAGTTGCGATCAATCAAAGCGCGATATGCCTTCTCAGCAGCCTCCTTGTTACCGAGCTTAGCATTGTACTCAGCGCGGAGCTCCACAACTGCTAATCTGTCTAGGTTGTGCTTGCATGCCTCTTCCAGATGCTCCAATGCCCTCTTGTAGTCTCCGCGCTCGGCAATGATCGTGTTTTTATACATGATGGCCTCGGAGTTCTCTATCTCGTGTTTCGGTAGACCAGCAATGGTGTCTCTATTATCCGTCTCGAAGTGAGTGAGGGTTTTTTCTGCCTGATCAAGCTCGCCGGCGAGATGATGCGCGATGGCGAGTGCCGTCCAGTTCTGGCGAATATGAGGTCTTGCCTGGACCATGTTGGCTCTACTGGTTATGTACCCTTGGTAGTCGCGGATCTGTATCTGCAACATCGCCAAATCTCTCTGGATCTGAGCACTCTCTGGATCAAGCCTCAGCGCAAACTTGTATGCCTTGATTGCCTCGTCAAAATTCTTTTGCGACCTCCAAAGCAATCCGTAAACGTGCCAGCAGACGTGCGACTTCATGTCCGCCTTTAATGCCTCCTTGCCCAACGCCATTGCCTCATCGGTCTTGCCCATTGAGTTGAGGATGAGAGCCTTCATCGCCATAGTGTCGCCATGCTTCGGAGTCTTCTTCAAAATCTGCTCAGCAGCCTTGAGTCCTACATACGGTCAGCTACGGTGCATAGCCATATAATGCTGACTCGAGGATCTGTTGCACACCTTTCTTGTACTGCTTGTCCTCATAGTTGCGGACAACTGTGCGAAAGAGCGTCTGCTCTTTTGAACTCAGTGGTTGCGGCATAGTTGCGGAATGTGTGGCTTGAGACTGCAGGGTTGCAGAAAGTTCGAGGTCAATACGTTGGAACGCGATAGTGATGACCTGAGGCTGTCACAAAGTTCAGCCGCGGCGGGACATCACAGGCACGACCAGCGCGCAGCGAAGGCCACTTCATGGCGGAACACCAGTTTAGCCCTTCCCAGCCTTGCCGCACGCCAAGGAGCTCTGAGCGAAGGCTACGAGGAGAATGGCAGGACGAACGCCGAAGCTTGTATGCGGGGCTGTAGCGCTTCTTAAATGTTTCTGCTCAGCTGCTATATCTAACCATTTACTACAGCAGAGTAACGAATACTTTATATCTCGAGCTGCTGAATCTGCTCTTGCACCCGACGACCTAGAAAACGTATCTTCCAAAATGTCTCTATCAGACCTCACCCACTCCTCTCATACCTATATTGATGGCCCCAAAGCTACGGCACTGAATACTTTAGAAGTTTGGCTTCCAAAGTCAAACCCAGACGGGAAACTTGGTGGCAAATGGGTGGTGTACGTGATCTGCGACGGAAACGGTGTGTGATATTGTACTCCTACTAAGGCGTGACAGCTACATACACGGAGGTGCCTGGAGAGATCCTCTCGTCTATGCCTCGAGCTTCGAGAGCACGATCGAGCACCTCGTCCACAACCGCGGCGAGTCCGAGGTGGTCGGTTACGCCTCCATTAACTACCGCCTCTCTGAATACCTAAACCACCCAACACGACCGAGCTCTCCGGAAGATCCGTCACGGAACGCACAGCATCCCGAGCATATCAATGATGTAACGCGAGCTCTGCTTTATCTTGAGAAGAAGTATGCTATTGATGGCCGATATGTTCTCGTGGGCCACAGCTGTGGAGCAACCTTGGCGTTCCAAGTGCCAGGTGTGTACAACCTCGAGGACGTGCCGCTGCCGGCGTGTATAATTGGTTCGGAGGGTATCTACGACCTGAAAGCACTCCTGAAGGTCCATGACCACGTCCCATTCTACCGTCAATTCACTGTCGCGGCGTTCGGCGAGGTTGAAAAAGCATGGGAAGAAGCATCTCCGTGCAGCTCTACGGCTCCAGCAATCTGGGCCAATGTAAGAACGCTGATCATATCGCACTCCGAAGACGATGATCTCGTTGAAAAAGGACAGGCGACAAATATGCTGGAGCGCGTCGCCGATACAAGAGAATGGCATGGACAAAGCAGATATGTTCCCGCATCAGGCACCCACAATGAGATGTGGGAGAGAGGTAGTGAGCTCGCTCGTGTGATTAAGGAAGGCTTGCAGTCATGGCGTCTTGGGAGGCTCTCAAGCCCGCTGCGAGGCCTCAGTAGAGAACGTTGCGAGAGGGTGTGATGGCAACCAAGTCTTCCCATAGATGATAGACAATCGATATTGGTGACCTTGACATTTAAGCAAGCCCAATTAGACATATACCGCACATGCTGCACGACACATCGAAAAGTCTGACATGCGGGCCAATCTTAATGGCATGATTTAATACCTTGCTCTTCATTCTTCTCCACAACACTGGCAAGCCAGGTCTGCGATGAAAAAGGGTCGCTTCACTCGGAGGCAGTGTTATACCGAGGAAACTGTGCCTCGAAACATGAGTAAACTCAGCGATAGATTTAATCATTGATTTGACCACATGGGTCAATTTCAGAGATTAAACTGAAAAGAACAGATACTACACTTGATCTAAGCCAATCTGCGAACCAAGTTAGTGTACGGTCGAGATGTTGAAGTTTGGGGAGTAGTTGCTTACAGGCAAAGAGAGCTAAAGAAGGGAAGGAATATGGGAGGGAAGCTGCGTTTATATGGAATGCGAGAAATTGGGAAACCGCGCTAGTGCTTGGTAGTTACATACTAAGCGAGCCCTGATTGGCCCCTCAGGCACAGAAAAGACGGGGCTGACCACAAGGCTACAGCAGGCCAAACCCTCTTATCGCAAACATGCCAAACAACCCGCGGATCCAAACTCACAGACATGGGTCAACCTCGGCTCCACGGGGGCCAAGAATCCGGGGTAGCTCCCAAATTCCAAAACAGCCATTTATCAGACGCACTAATTCCATTTGCGATGGGCTCAGTCATATAGTCTTTTATCGCACTTTCTCTGTCTGCTGTTTTTTCCCGCAAAGATGGTCTTTGATACGTCCGATCCGACGACAGACTGCCCATTCTGCGGCATCTCGCATACCTATCCGGCCACAGATCCAGCAACAGTAAAGCCGGCATGCTTTGACCCAGACCTCGTTGCGCCATCGGCGTTCGTGGTGCTTAGCAGCCCACTGATAGTGGCCTTCCTGGATATAATGCCACTGAGTCCCGGACACCTGCTGGTTACCACTAGAAAACACCATGAGAAGATCTCAGATATGAGTGAAGAGGAAGCGCGAGAGATGGGCTATTGGCTGCCGGTACTAAGCCGAGTGCTAGCTAAGGCCACTGGAGTCTGGGACTGGAACATTGTGCAGAATAATGGTATGCATGTGTTGTCGAGATATACAACCTTCATTCTAGACAATAGATAGTGCGCAACTGCTAACATATAATCAAAGGTGCTGCTGCCGCACAGGTGGTTCCCCATGTCCACTTCCACATTATCCCACGACCAGCATTGACGCCAGAATTGCGCAACAAGAGCTTTACGATGTTTGGTCGCGGACAGAGAAGCGAGTTGGATGATGATGAGGCTGCCCAGCTTGTGGAGAAATTGAGACAGACTCTCAAAGAAGAGCTGAAGCACGGCATGTGGAAGTCCAAGTTGTAGTATTATGTGGTGGAAGCCTATGAGAAATGTGATGCTAGAGAAGGCCATTAGACATATAAAAGCAGGCTGGAGGCTGGAGGCTGGAATGATACCATTGTTGCGCATCCCCCAGTTTTCCGTGAGTGCTTAGACCTGCTTCCCGAGGCAGGCTCCGTCGTCGCAGGTCGTCAGAGTCGCGCTTGCCAGCTGAAAAAAGCGCAAGGTCCTTACATGGCAAGGACGCCAGAGTGCCATGTCTATATCTTGTATCTTCTTGGTCTCGAGGAGAGTATCTGCTTGTAGCTTATATTCCACTAGTTTGAGTAGTAGCCATAACACTATCATTTTGGATGCCGCATTGTTTACTACCAAGTCTTTTCGGACAGCCGTTACAAACACACTGGTACCCCTTCCAATATCGAATTAAGACATATGTAAGGCTCAAAACAATGCCAACCCCACGTCAAAGTCCGAGAGTAGCCCCCCTATCTAGCTCAAGAATTCCCTCGCTCGCCGAGTACGGGAATGGAAGGACACGCAGCTATGTCGATTATAGAACCTCCTCCTCCGAGGTTGGCCCCTTGTATACCTCAAGAATCCCTTCGCCGGCACAGAACAATAACGAGCTCCGCACCTACGAGGATTATGGAAGCATTGCGACCGAGGATGGCCCCTCATCTACATCAAGAATTCCTTCGCCAACCAAGCACAAGAGTGAGACGGGGCGCAGCTACGTCGATTATAGAAGTTCTTCCTCCGCGGATGGTGCTGGCAAAGAGAACGAGCCATTGGCAGGGTCAAGAGCTGATTACTATGGTGAGAGCATGCCATATGCCTTGGGTTTCCTGTCAGTGCTAACACCATCCTCAGCCTCAAGGAAGCAAGCTCAGGAAGAGAAGTGGCACAGTTTGCAGGCCAAGGTCGTTGCCGCCAAAATAGCACTGGCTGAGCTTAGCTTGAAGATTGACAGTATCGCTCAACGCCCACCTTCCTCATTTGTACCAAAAGGTTCGCGTATCCCAAAACTCCAAGACAACCTTTTAAAATCGCCCTTGGTGCCAGCCACCGTTCACGAAACACATAACCTCCGCGACGTCGTCAAAATACAATATCGCATGGGGTGCATTGAAGCAAAGCCCGCTAACAACGAAGGGGATATGATGCTTGAGCAGATGGATGCGGCGCGTCCAATGACATCAAGCAGCTGCGACTCGCAATAAATACTGTACTGCAGTCAACCAGTTTCATTTCAAGCTACATGATTCTTTTACTCAAGATCAATAACCACACGACCGTGAAGTTTGCCTGTTTCCATCTCCTGGAAAACCTCCGTAAGCTTATCCAGCTTCTCAGTCCTGAAGTGAACCTTCACCTGGCCTCTGGCGGCCATTTCCAATACCTGAAGTGCTTCTGACTGTGTTCCGACCGCAGAGCCAACAATCCTGAGCTGCTGCACGACTATGCTCGCTGGATAGGCGGTCGCAATCGGCTCAACATCATGCTCTGGAATACCGACGCAGACAACTAGGGCTTGTTTAGCAATCTTTTTCTGTGAACGGCACCAACTGAGTACTTACGCGTTCCATTAAACTTCAAGAAGTTCACTGCCTGGGCGTAGGCTTTGTTCACAGCAGTGCAGACGATCACCGCTTTAGCACCGCCGTTTGTGATCTCCTTAATCTTGCTTGCAAGCTCATCATCCTTGAACTTGGTCACATCAAAGAAATGCTCAGCGCCACACTTCTTGACCAGATCCTCCTTCTCGCCAGCGTCAATACCGACAACACGATAGTTCATACCACGAGCTGCAATTTGCACAGCAAGATGGCCAAGACCACCACCGGCACCAGAGATGACAACCCAGTCATTGGGATTGGCATTGGCCTTGCGAAGGGCAGAGTAGGTGGTAAGACCAGCGCACAGCAATGGAGCAGCATCTGCAGACTTGAGGTCGTCTGGGATTGGCGTTACATAAGTGGCCTGGCTGAGAACGTATTGCTGGAAGGTTCCTGGGGTGTAGTAGCCAGATACTTTACTGTTGAAGCAGCAAGCATCGGCGCCCTCACGACAAGCCTCACAGGCACCGCACACGGCCGCAACCCACTTGATACCAACACGGTCTCCGACCTTGATGTTAGACATCTCAGATCCCGGACCGAGCTTGTGGACGACTCCGGCACCCTCATGGCCTCCGACTTGGCCTGGCTGGGTTGGGTGTGGGAGGGCCCTCCAGGAGTTGGTCATGATGCCCATGTCGGAGTGGCATACTCCAGAGTGTGTGCTAATCAGCTGTCAGATTAACCGGCACAGGGCTTTAGATCTGGGCGACGACTTACAGACGTACCAACACCTCCCCAGCTCCAGGCTCTGGTGTGTCAAGCTCCTCGATCTTCGTGGAGATGGATCCGGGCCTGTCGTAAACGGCTGCCTTATACTTCTTTGGAATATCGAACTTCTGCTTTTCAGCCATGTTTGCGGTCGTATATGTGTCACTTTTGGTGTATGTGTATGTGTTTACTTCTTTGAACCAAGATGTGTGGAAAAGGGGTTACGGGCAGGTGAATTAAGTATATGGATAATAGAATAGAGAGACCCTCCACAGGCTGAGGAGTCGGCCACTATATAGGTCCTCGTAGTAGTCTAGCCATACCCCGCCGCATTCTGGGTGACCTGATGCCCGACGCGCAGCATCCTGATCAGGCGGTTGATGTTCGCTTCTGGTCTCCTTTTCCAACCTCATTGTGACTCGATTGACTACCCCGTCATGATTCAGTGTTGTCGAGTAGAAGGGCGTTGTAACATTGGCCGCTGAAGCTAGGAGTCCTCTGATATTGCGGGGTAGACAAGCATTTGGGCCGATGCGGGGTAGCGTAGCGGTAACTTGGCCGCGCGGAAACACACCTCGATCAGCAGTGCCCTGGATTACCCGCAACAGGTTGTTTATATATGGATCTCGACGCCCAGGCTTCGTCCTTGCATGGAGAGCAATTTTCTCAATGCTGAATCTGACTAGTTTGGTGAGTTGCCAATGCGACGAAGTGCCACCCGAGTCTCCGGCGGCTCCCACACGCTCTCACAATAATCGATATTGAAGAATGGCACCTTGATGGAACCATTTACCAAGTGATCGCGAGGATTTCCCTCAACTTGGCTCTCACTCTCTCACTTTCGCCATGCACAAATCATCTTTCATTGTCCTCTTCTCATCACCATCATGAAAACGCCGATCAATCCTCATCCCCTTGATCAAGTATACCAGGTTACTCGCGGTCTGCAAGCGGTGCTTATGCAGACCGTGTCCCTGTCCAGTACACCACCACCAACCTCCCCGCTACCTCTCAATCCCCAATTCTCGATCCCCTTACATTTTACTTAGCTAGATATTCATCCTTCCACTTGATCTCCTGCGCCATGCAAGTATCGAGCAACCAGTCCGTCAACACAACCCTCGGCTTATGCCCAGCTGCCTTCCCCATCTGTGTAAACTTGGCCCACATCGGCTTCTCCTTCGCCGACAAACCCGTCAGTAGATAGACCTCCTTAATATCGCTGTCTTGTCTTGGCCTTAAGCTTCCTGCTCTTCCCTTGAACGTTGCAAACTCTCCTCCATTCGCCGCAACAATACTCTTATAGGTATCGCCGCCATTAGGAATATTCTCCGTGCAGTACACCGCTACGCCAGCCAACAAGTTCTTCTTGTTGACTTTTGCACGAGCCACTGCCTCGCTCAAAACTACCTTAAAGCGCTTCTCGGCATTTTTGTCGACAAGGATAAACTTTGTTGGGTCTGGTAATGTGCTTGAGGTGATGCAGGTATCGATGAACTCGGAGTTTAGGATCGTTACGCCATTCGCGAGAGCGCATAAGAATTTCTGCGTGCGCACCATGGCTGGAGCTGCAAGATAATTGCAAGCACTGGCATCACTTACTACCTGTATGCCGAGTTCTTTCAGCTTTTTCTGTCTTGGAATTAGCATTTCTAATAATCCGCACACAGCGTAGCAAGACTGACCTTATCCCTATCTTCGCTTCCAAGCTCGTTCTGCCACTTCCTGTAGCCAGTAATCAACAGCTTCATCTGCATCTTTGGCTTCGGTTTCGCCTCTTGCTTCACCGCAAGCTTGGCCTTCTTGCTTGCTCTGGCTTCCCCATCGTTTTCGTCCTCCGCCTCGGCTTCAAGCACACTACTTCCGCGTTTTGTGCTTTGCTCACGCTCGCGTTCTTTGTCTGCCTTGTCTGCAGCTCGCTTACCACCCCAGACGCCGCCAACCACAGTTCGGGCCTTCTCCTTCTCATAAAGAGCAATGTCGTCAGCCAGATCGTGTAATACTGACATGGCACGATCTTTCGCGCCACGACTCGGTGTGGAGCGCGGTGCCTCGTTTTCTTTGCTTGCCTCTCGAACACGACGCGAAGCCGGGGTGAGAAGCTTCTTGGTACGTTCTGGCGCAGGAGTCGTTGATGGACGCTTACTCTTCACAGTCTGCGGTGGTGGCAGCACAGGTGGTGCGTCCGGCATGTCCGTTTCGTCACCCGAAGGTGCTTCGGCCTCGCCTTCTGTCTCTGTATCATCCTCCGGTAGTGCTGCGGCTGGCTTGGCCGTACTGCTGTCTTTATCTTGCATTGCGCTTCTACCCCTAACTGGAGATTGTGTGCTACAGGACCTCGATCTTTGACTATCTGGCAGCGAAGAATAATAAACAGTTTCAAGAATTTCAGGATCGAGCTGTGTCTGGCCGATCACCTCTCCAAGGTTGGTCCGCGGTGGGAAATAGCTGTAGCGAGGATTTGTGAGGCTCTGTGCCTTGCATTTGGCATAACTCTCCTCCACCCAAAGATGATTGACCATAGGCACTCCCCATTCTTGAGCGGCGTCGCACTTTTCGCTAGTAGCTCTAGCCGTGATAAGATGTGTGTTGTCAAGCCTCATGGATTTCGTACATTCGCCACCACATGCCTTTATAAGGTTCTCCAGATATATGCGAGCCTCGCCGCCGTAATTTGAGATAGACATCTTGGACTCTTTAAACCCCGGTATGCCATCTCTCGGCACTGGGTAGTGCAGCAGCCTGCGAAGTGGCGAGGTCCATGTATTATAGGTAATGAGGTAGAACAGCCAAGACAGATTGCCCACCGTCTTCTCTTGGCGCGACGCCATAATATAGTTGTCGCCGTCACGATACTGGCATACAAACATATCGCACTCCTGAACATCCGTCACTATCGAGCCACCGCCCTTCTGGATGAGGCCTTCTAACGTCTCGTGAAGGCGATCGGTCAGCTGAAGATCGTCGCTGAGCATAATTTTCTTGTTGTCGAAGACGTGAAGCTTCTGTATATCAGGTGTTGCTGGTTTCGGCAGATAGTCTGGTCTTGCAGAAGTCGCTCCGACCATATTTGGAGTTGATGGTACCGGCAGTGGATCTGCTGGCCCATTTTTGAGAATGTCGGGGTTCGGCAAAAGATATGGCTTCTCATCAATTCGTCTTCCTAGCTTGAGGCAGTCGTCAAACCAGTGCGGTAACACGATCCTAACAGGTAGCCTCTTCTGTTTTACTGCTTTGTATGCTGGATGGTCGGTAGAGAGCGCGACAACGTGCGTCATTTGTTTCGAGAGTGCCTTGGCTTCTAAGCCGCCGAGCGCGGTGACGGCGCCGACGATGGCATCTTTGTCGTCCTCGGGAATATCGGCGCAGAAGACAACGACATTGCTGAAGAATAGCTTCGGATCAGGAGTAAACGGCCTGACCGGTGCAAGCTTATTCTTTACCAGCGTAGTCGTAATCCAGGCTTTCTTGACAACCGGTATACAGTGCTCAACAGCCTTGTGATAGTCGGGAAAATCGGAAGTTTCTGAGATGATATGGGTGACCTCGCTGAGTTTTATCCTTCCATCGGCCTTGGGTTCTATTATGTGTCCGCCTTGAGGTTCAATTACTTCCGTCAACTATCTCCATTAGCTACCGAACGGAAGCATTTGTCGCTGCTGGATAACTTGCCTGGCGAACATTGTCCTGTGTGAGATCAGTGGATTGAATAAAAGAAATGAAGCAGTCGTCAAAGAGCGGCACTTGATAGTGCGCCATAATTGTAATGTAATTGCGTGGTATATCTTGCGTGGGTTGGTGAGGTGTTATTGCGATCAATGGTGGTGGATGATAGATAGCCTTGGGCACGGCTCGCGATCGCGAGGCTCCCGTTTGAAATTGGAGACGCGAACCTGAACGCGTGGGCCAAACACGCCAAGCCCCACCACCACGTGATGTAGCCATTCATAACGCCGGTGTCATTTAAGTGCATCACAAGAACCCTAATCAAGATACAGCCATCAAAAAGTTATAACTGAACAACAATATGGTGTGAAAGGCGTTCCCAGTACGAGTATCGAACACTCAATTTTGGGTCTCGAGCGGATCGTCATCTCTCCCCTATTGAACATCTTAATTGTTTGACACTACTCACAACTACTAAAGTAGTCCTCGTGTCGCCAAAGAGTAGTCCTAGTTTGCTATTAAACTGAGTACTTCTAGTTACTCTACCTAAGCAGCTGGGGGAAGTCGACTACTCAATCTCAACACTACTTTGTGGTGTCAAGAATCGTTTTGTGCAGTCAGCCAGAAAGCTCTCAAAGGAAGCGGTTGGATGCAGCCACAACTTCGGCATAAGGCGAGAGGTGGGAAATAAAGTAGTTTCCTGCCATTGTATCTCGACCACCTGCGTAATAAGTCAAGCCGAGAAGATAATCCATCTGGGGAACGCCGGGAGGCTACTGAGAAGGAGGAGCTGGCCAAGCTCATGGGATTCTCCTCATCAAGCGATGCACCCAAAAAATTAAGCTTGACCTCCAGTAGCCGACAACTAACCCCAGGCTAGCAGCGATTTATGGTATTCTCATTCTCAGAGCCTAACTAATAAATAGCTTATTGTCATGAAATTCGTCAAACATATATAAGCTGCTGAAGTTCGGACAAGACCAGATCATCAACTTCCCCATTAACTATCCTTGCCGTCCAGCAGCAATTCCCTGTCCAACATCTCTCTCTCTGCCTCTCTCTCTATCTTCCCGCTTGTAAACATCCTGAGGTGCGTCCCGTTTGTTTTTCGAACCTCTAAACCTTGTTAACACCACAACTTTGCCATCAGATAATTCGCATACTAACAATAATTCCCAGATTGCCGCCACTCTCCAGCAAACCACGGCTGCCCATAGCGATTTCTGAGCGCCGTCTATCGACAACCTGCTATCATCAGCATAATTCCACCCATCAACCGCTACCATATGCAGGAAACATACGACCGCAACCACGTATCTCTATACCCTCGAACAAGGTACTCTCCAGCCAGCACGACCTTAAAAATCTCACGGAAGTCGACAACACGTTGGAGAGCCCAGACAAGGAATGGGAAGAGCAAGCAGCGGTAGATCGACAGCGATCGCCCTGCCTGCTATGCAGCTCTGCGTCGTTGTTCCGTCAGTCAGTCCGCTCAGGCCGTTGCCTATGCCTTTCGCTCTCCGCTCTCCGGCCCCAAGGCGTTCCTGACTGCTCTCTGAAATCTTAACTGTCAAGACTGGCGATTGAGTATAGGTCACGAACGGTTCGTGCTGGCGATCGAATAGTACCTCACTCAGCATCTCTGGCATGAATTTGAATTAGATAGCTGATTCAGAACATTCTACGTCACAACCCCTCTATCTGTGCACGATCAAGCGGATGCCATGCTTGTGCCTGTCCGGTTTATCAAGGATGGTTCGTCGACTATGTACTGACTGTGCGCCCTGATCCTCCCTCCATACTTGAACAACACTCCCGGGACGGGCACAAGCGCCACCGACACAAAGCCGAGAAGACTACTCGCCCAGCCAATCCCCAGGTTGCTAAACATCTGCACGGTGAACAACGGAAAGGCGCCACCAAATGCATATCTCAAGAGACTGTTCGCACTGAGCGCGCTAGCGCCATGAAGCGAGCAGTACGAGTTCATGATGTACAGTGCGCCGCTGCTGTAAACCATGATGTTTCCTACCGCAAAGGGCACTGCAGCTACAACCGCGCTCGCCCAGTGTACGCCTGCTTGTGCTGACCAGCCGAACCAGAAAAGACTGATGGGGTTCAGTGCACAGCCTACCATGGCACCGTAGAGGCGGTAGTCAGGTGGAACGCTCCCAACACCGTACTTTTCTTGTAAGGCAGGGTATGTTCGCCGATCTATGTAGACCACTGCAACGAAGCCGAGAACGCATCTTAGGGCGATGGAGATGAAGGTAAGGCCCTGTTGACCAGAGGTAAAGCCGTATTGCCCACCGAATATGTATGGGAAGGCGGCGAAGAAGCTGTAGAATACGGCAAAGTTGAACGCCATGTAGATGGTCATGAAAAGGACGACGGACTCAACGAAGAGCATCCTGAATGGTTTTAGGGCGATGCGCTGCACCACAGCGCTCATTGGTTGAGCAGCGTGTGAGACCGGAAGCGCCAGTGATTCGTTTTGCTTCTCCTTGCGTGCACGCTTCTGGAGGATGGTCTTTTTGTAGGTCTCAGATTGCGGGAGAGAGTAGAGATAGATGAAGGCGACCATAAACAGAACCACCCACTCCAGCCAACGGAAGCCTTTCTTCTCGCCAAGGTAGCCGCCAATGACTGGACCTAGAGCGGGGCCGATGAAGGGGGCAACAAAGTAGAATGGATAGACGAAGCCTGCCGGAGCTGGCGGCCACAGATCTGCATTCGTGCCTCCTCCTACTGAGACCACGGCGCTGCCAAAGAAGCCACTGAAAAAGCGACAAATGGCCAACGTGGCGAAGTTTTGTGCGAGTCCTGAACCTAGGATGAAAAGACCGAAGACCGGGACAGTACTTAGATACACAATCCTCCGTCTAAGGTACTCGCTGATGGGTGCTGCGATGATAGCTCCCAGTCCAAGGCCCCAGAGGAAAAGGGAGAGGCCAAGCAGTGACACGGTGTGAGAGATCCCAAATTGCCGTTCTACATCGTGAGACCCCGACGTGTAGACAGAGGATGCGAAGGACCTGCTCGAGTCAGTATTTGGCCTGTTCTGGCGATGGAGCTTGCGCACACGTTGATACAGAGGAGGATTGGAATGCTGGTCGTGTAGATGCCCTTCCTCATTGGCCAATTAGAAGGACCATCCGGGTCTTCGGGCCCCCTCCAATCGTCGGCCACGTATTTTTGCTGCGCATTGTTGGGCGTGCTATGCCGCGAAGTCGCGTTCGCCATGCTGCTGTCTTGCTGGTAATCGTCCCTGCCCATACCAACTAGTTGTCGATCAATTATTCTTTCCAAATATCAAAGGGAAGAACTTGGAGCAGACAAAGGGATTTTATCGATCGGTTGACTTCAACGTGCGAGTGTATTGAAAGCCAGAATGGAGTTTCGCGTCACATTACATTAGAGTCACGGATATGTTCTATAACTTAGTTAAAGGAATTAAGCAGTCACATCAATTGGGGCCGTGATACGCCAGCCCCTAAGTGATAAGCCGTCCACCCTGCTTACGCACGATTCTGCCAATTCGCTAACATCATCTTATAATTGTGTTTTTTTTTTCTATGATTATATCTCGGTGTAAGAGTCTTAATTTGAAGTATTATAATTACAAAGAAGGCATTTCAAAAGGCCTGTTTGGACACGTTCTCTGAGTATGACCTGTAGACCTACACCCTCGACAAGTTACTCGATCGTGACGTTGTTGCACACATGCTGAACAGTGGTTTTGGGGTACATTTTGTGTCTCGAATTGGCTTAATATCCGGCCAGTGGCAGCAGCTTGGGGCCGATTTTTGGCTCGCATATGGGCTTGGCGATCTGCCTCTTCAGCGCGACGTCGTTGTCTGATTATTGGGTCCAGCGATAGGGAGATCCAGCGATAGAGATGTCAAAAGGGAGAAAGTTATGCAATGGCACTCACCGCCTCCCAAATTGGGGGGAAGGGAAGAGCCCTGGCGTATCACGACCCATCAATTCGGGATTTTGTAAAGAAGTTAAATCGTCGGGCAAGGTAGCGTCGCGATCCCTAGAATGCCTCAACCCGTCTTAGAAATGTTTCCGATACGGCGGGCTTCCAACTCCGAAGCACATCCTCATCCGGGAGTGTCCAACACTCCATTTTTTGCTTGGAGTTCATCGAGGCGACGGCTATTGTAAAGGATAAGTGCTTGAATGACGCTACAGCAACAAGTGGTGAGTTTGACATGACGGTACTGGTGCACTGTCCAATCCTGTGAAGTTGTGGTTTATGGTACCGTAAGACAGCGGGTAGATTCCAGCGGGCGCAATGTGCCTTCCCGTGGCGCGGCCAAGATATTATTAGATCTAAGTAAGATCTTGAGCTTATTCCCTTTTGGATCGCCTGAAGTAATATCTCGCTCTAGAGTACAATCACCATCGGTGCAAGTACAGTAAACCCCGCTTCTCAAAAAGGGATCCTCAATACTGTTGAAAATTTTTCTGTGTATTCCGAAGCCTTTCATGCTTGCGTCTGGCCGAACGCCTGGAAAGCCTCCAGTCGCTTCTCACTGTTCTGAGAGCTTCCCCTATTGAACTTTAAGCACTCGTGGCAAGTTTGAAATAAAGATTGCATGCAATCTTCCACTTTTTTATAAGTAAGCAAAGCATACATACAGCGCTTGGCAACAGTTGTATTTTGTAATCCCAGAACATCGAATCGTCAATGTGCCTCACAATCCATCTTGCCAGGTCAAATGGATCAAACGGAGCCTATCATGCCAATATGGCATAAATGCTCCCGAACAAGCAATCCAATCCGCCCCCGTATTCATGCTTCTCGATGACACCACCTTTCCAGATTCAAACACCCCACCTTGCTCGGCAGCTAACCCCCAACGGAGAAAGAAGGGTGGCAGGGAATCATAATATCACTTTTTTCCCGGCCCCAATATCTGTCCCTGCTCTGTATAATCCACCTCTCCGTCCTTCTCCTCTGCCTGTCCATACTGTTGCCACTCCGGATCAAAATTCGCCCAGTCGCTGGGCAAAAAGTCCATTTGTGTCATCAGGAAATTGGCATCGTTTCCCCAAGTCCTCATATCGATTTCCGTCGTCTCCATGTTCGCCCGAGCGCCAAAGTACTGCTGCGATGGCGGCGACACCATTGACTGTCCACTGTTCCATTGCTGCTGCTGCGGCATATATGTGTTCTGCTGATATGCGTACTCGGAGCCGTACATAACTTGGTTGGGTGGTGACGTTCCGTCGTAGGCCATGTTTCGGGCCTCGGTATGTGGCGAATTAAGCTGCAGAAGGAGATTTGCGTCGTGAACGGTCTCGTTATTATGGCGGTTATTAAGCATCATCGGTGCTTGCATAGGCGGGCGAGGATGATGTGGAACTTGGGAACCATAAGTTATACTGTAGTGATTGTACGCAGCTGTTGCGTGTGGTGGCTTTGCTGCTTCAGGGAGAGAAGACCGGATAGGGTCATATGGGTACTGAGAAGAGCTTGAGGGCGCCGGAGATGGAGTTTCAACTGGCGGAGGAACGCTGAAGGTCGTGGGCTTTATGTTCGGGGAATTCGTTGTGCCTGTCATCGCCCAGACGTACTTCGGACCCCCTTCGTTCCTGCTTGGCGCTGGAGATACTGGCATCGGCGACATACCGGTTGCTCCCGCTCTCATGGTTGGAGACGGGAGCGTCATCAACGGCAGCACGCGGCGCTTCCATTCGGTCACCGAAGGTCGTTTCGTGCTTTCCATTTCTTCGGCCGTCCATGTCTCTGGTTCCTCTCCTCTCTTTAAACGATTCAGAACTGTGAGGATATACTTGGTGCCTGCCCAGTACATCTTCAAGTTTATTAAAGCGTCGACACACTGTTGGTAGCCTCTCTGTGCTGCTTCTAAGAGTGCACGCCGCTTGGCCTCGGGATCCTTGTGGCCACCAAGGAATTCTCTAGGCCCCTTGATAGGTTTTCGGCTTTTGTCTGGCGATACGTCCCTGGAAGATTGCTTCGATGTCTTGGTCAAATCTCTCTCCTGTAGGTAGAACGCCTTCGCCGCGAAAAACAGAGGCTGACTGGTAAATGGGTTACCGGCTATGATTGGTCCATGGTATTGAGCGGCGTCGACGAGATCGGCAATGGTTTTGGCGGACGACATGCTGAGCTCTCTTTTGCTGTTTGGAAATGATACCTCGGGATTCCAGATTGCGGGATAATTAACGAGCATTATGAGGGTGTGACACCAGAGGTGCAGCATGATGTAGTTGGTGCCTTGGCCTATACGAATATAGTCCCGGAACCTTTCCAAATTGAACTGGAGAGGTTTCTCTAAGTTGTTGATGTACTGCATCATTTCACTCTCCACAACCGAGAGCCTCTTGATCTTGTCCTCGGTCACGTCATCCTTAGAAATGATGCTGTTGAACAGTTCAGAAGCCTTGCCATACAGTTGAATGACGTGCATCAACGCAGGGAGAGGTGTCGGTAAGTTGGCGGGCTGTATATAGGTAATCTCAAACTGATCCAAATCGAACTTGTCTTCCTTCATTGTGCCGGACCTCCCCAGCCCCGAAGAGATATAACGGTCAAGAGCGTATATCGCCCATGCGGTATCCACCCGCTCCTTCTTCAACTCGGCCTTCTCTTCCTCTGTTAAGTCCTGCTCTTCAGCATTCTGGGCGTCATAGTACTGGCTTCTGTGTTCGATCTTTAACCCATCTTGCTTGTCGAGTCCTAAATCCTCAACCACTCGGATTGCACAGCCTGTGTACATCCACAACCCACTGTCCTTATTGTCGCCAAAGGCTTCGTAAGCCAGCAAAAGGTAGGCCTGCGCAGCTTGCACAGTTGGAATGTTGAACGTTTCTGGTACTAAATCCTTAGCTCGTTTGGCAAAATAGTGACCATATCCTGATTTGGGAGTCCTCGGATTTCGGCCTGAAATTAAAATGGGGTCCTCCGCGAATCTGGCTGATAGAGCACATATGGCGTTGACGAGTATGGGCAACATAGTCCTCTCCTCCATCATTCTGAGCACCTTCTCCCTGCGTAGGAAGGTAAAATTGGTGGCTAGGTGATTGAAAAAGAGCTCAATGAGGTTTATGATCAGTGGGGGAAGCCTGCCGGTGTCGTTCAAATCATATCTAGGTGGTTCAGGATGTGGTGGCCTGGAATCAGTAGATACCGACGGCCTACGGACACCTGAAAATTTGTAACCGCCGTCATCGCTTTGGCTCACTGATTGCGGAGACGCTGCAGAGTTAGCCTCCTTAACCGATTAGCAGGCTGGGTTTGATCATACCTGAAGAAATGGAGGTAGGCCCTTTACTAAGCCGTGTCTCGCCAACGGCAACAACCATTTGCTTGTATCCTCTTACCATGGCAGTGGGACCAAACCATCGGAAATAAGGAACTCTACGGCCTATTACGGCCTCTCCTTCTTCGCTGTAATTTCGTTGCTGTGAGCCCCTGGAGTCTGCGTCGTGGGAGACGGCTCGCTCCGTTTGTTGGGTGGCGTCAAGTGCTTCAATATTCGGCTTCACGTCGGGCTCGATAGGAGAGCTTAAGTTGTGTATCATGTTGCCATCTTTGTCCTCCTCATTCTTGATGGTGTCATCGCTCTCATTTCGCTTGACTTCTGGCTTCACGCTTAGATTTGTCGCTGGCGACATTGCATATCCGCCGCAGTCGTGTCTGTTATTCTCACAGGTTTGGCAACGTGGCCTTTGTCCGTCGCAGCGTATTTTGCGCTTGCGACAAGTTTGGCATCTGTGGCATGAAAATATTAGTTTCCCGCAGCATCAATATTGACAAGAAATCTCGAAAATAAACCAACGTCAAAGTGTGTCGGGCAGAAAACGAAAATGGCATACGCAGAGTCTACTCTTCGTCTCTTTGCGGGAGGACGACCTTCGCTGTTCACAAATCGAATCTGCTTTGGTGACGGCAGTACAACGGTAGCCATTGAAGTTGTGGGGGCTCTCTCAGGGCCTGTGTCTCTGCCGATATCTGTGTCTGTGTCCTTGGACCACCGGCTCATTCTTCATTTGGAAACCCTTCTTTCGGAAGAGATTCTTTGGATTTGTACGGCTGCCTGGGCGATAGGCGAACTTAGAACCTTTTTTTCCCTTTCCAAGCGCAGGGTCCTGGGTTTCCTCTCGGGATTTGATGGCACAGCAGGAGTCGGCCGGGGTTTCCTCTCGAGGTGAAGAAGGGGAGGAGTGTAGGAGTCAGGGAAAATTAGGAGTGGAAGGATATGTAGCGCAGAATGCCCGCGGCCGTTGGGTCGGCGTGGAGGTTTGCGGGGTGCTGGTTTGTATCGCTTGGTGAGAGCCTGATGGGAGTGTTACAGTGGGGTGTACATGTCCACGACGTACTGCGCTCACTGGAGTCTGTGAGAGAGTGAAGAATATGGTAGAGGTACAACAAGGGGAAAGCGCAAGGAGGAATGGTAGGTACAGGGGATGTACATGCGAAAACATCAGGAGCGAGTATGAGCGACTCCGATGTGTGGAAGAGGAAGATATTGATGGGTCTGGGGGAGCGGTAGTACGAGGGACGCCTGTACCTCAGTAGAGTACTCCGTACCTTGGATATTAATGTGCTGGCTTGTGGTGTAGGGGTTGGAATTTGGGTGGTGTGGTGTGGAGGAGACAGCACTACGGGGAGTCGAGAGTTGGTCTTGGTGCTAAAGTTAGCGAGTTAGCGGAGCTTCTAGCGATGGACCGTGCCGCGCCTGACAGGCTGGATGGTGGGTGAGTGGAGCGACGCCCCGTGTGGCTTGCGACAAGCGCCCAACCTCGGGAAACGGCGGGGTCAAGTAAGGACATAAAGACACAAGCAGTTGAGCGAAGTGGACAGAAGATGCGGTATTATCGTGCCAAATATCGACCGAGGACAATCATTAGTTCTGTCAGTCGGCTGTTTCCTTCTTGTACACATGGAGATAAACATTCGGCTCCCAACCTCGACTTCGACAACGGCGCCCTCCTTCTGCGTCCTTCAGTCCTAGTGTCCCCGCGCTAACCGCTCAACATACTGAAGCGCTGTAGCCAGCCGCTTCGATATCATGGTTAGTGACGGTATACTGGTGATGGGTAGAAGTATGGTCCAAGGGCCGCTCAAAGAACCCTTCACCTAGATGTATCCGTATCCTTCTCGCGCGTCTCTTCAATGCGTCCCTTTCAACCTCGTAGTAATTCGATAACCCGTGAAACAGCGAAGCGATCGTGGACCATCCAAGAGGTCAAACTAGCACGGGCTCTCACACCTCATGTGCTGTCCGTTGCCACGCGTGACATGCAGCTGCAACTGAAGATTCTGTGCAACCCCAGTTTCCTACCCAACTCTCCAGTCCATCATCACCAGAATGGACGGTACCTCATTCGTGTCACCTCTCGTCGCCTACCATCGCCGATGACAGCCTAGGGTTGACATTACTACGCCTTGACGCCATGGTGTTTGCTTATTCCTCACTTTGCCGCCGGGCCATGATTCGCATGAGTTTTGACCAAGCTGCATGAAGAGCCCAAACCGGCCTGACTGCCGCCTCGCAGTGCCCCATATAAAGCGTCAAGAAACCTTCTTTGGCCGTGATGTCATCTTTAGTAGAAGCAAACACCCGCGTCTTTGCTCCAATAACGTTTCTGCTTCGCTTCAACCGCATCGTGTCATTTTTGAGAACCAACATTAGAGCTTTTGTGAATCACCGCAATCAGTAATCGAGCAATTTTAATCAGGTAAATGCATGCTAGCGTCCAGAGAATGTCTCGGGAAGCTGTCTTGCATTCTGTCTCATGCTCGTCATCGCACGACTCAGAGTCGACTGCAACTCATCTCCTAGACCTTTCCTAAGGCTAGACGATGCAGACGTCCGAGCGATTCTTTTGTTTGCCGTTCAGCCTCTGCTAGATCAGACGAAACCCTGATACCTACGTGTCTTTCCTCCATACTCAGAAACTCATGAATACCTGCAGTTTGCATCTTCCCCGCGTCGCACAAAAGTGTGTCTTTGGATTTAACTTTTTTGAACCCACCTCGTCCCCAACATTGTGTTACCTACAATTTTGGGAAGCAAACGGATCTTGGGGCCGATGCTGTCGGCGAGAACAGTGGCATGTTCTTTGCTTACACGAAAGACTCCATTCCGCTCCCCAGGCCGCCTTCGACATATGATGTGGCCCATGAGGCGGCTCTGGTTGAGTACGGACGAGGTATTGGGTATGGTTGATGCGAAGGTCTTCTACGGAAAGTAAATAGGAGAAGAGTAGTTCATGCCCTTAACTTTCGAAGGTCGAAATAATTGCCGGCCTCGTCTAATAGTCCAAAGACTAGCCCGCAAAGTCAAAGATTGCACCACCACACTGTTGAGGAAAACTATCCATCCAGCTGGCTGCCCAGCGTGTGCCTTGGACGCCAGCACCCTACTCTGTTGGGACATTAGTATGGCACAGATCGTGGCCACGGAAACCAGCCAAATTGCGAGCTACTTTTGGCCACTTTGCTCGACGCTTTCAAGTACAAAACCTGCAACCACAAAATACGAAAAGTCAGTTATTTCAAATGTCGATACATTCTTTAGACTAAGAGCTGCAGTTTCAGCTCTCAGCCTTTTTTCTCCGACATGCTGAATTGGAAATATTGCGAGTTGGGGTGGTGAATCACGATCAGTTGAACATTGGAGGTCGGGTTGTCTCCGCATCTACTCCCCATGAAAACGTGACGCTGCCATCCGCGCGCGCTAGGACCATCAGGTTCAGCAGACGTGGCACGGCCCGCGTCCCAGCCACCAGGAACCGCATGTTGCCGTGCCAAAACGCCAATCAGTAAAACAGCCTCCTGGCAGTTACGGTTTGGCTCAACCACGCCAGCTTGACAGCGCTTAACGGCGCTTGACAAGACCTCGACAAGCTTGACAGTTGCCATTCTCCAAACTACCTTTATTTTCTACCTAGTTCACACTCGTCACCACTAGTTCTTCACAAAATACCGCAGCTACATTCTTTGGATGAGCTTTGAGACCACCAAGCATTCCTGAAGTGATCCAACTGCCTGGAACCGAACGGCGTAAGCAGTTAGGCCTGCAATCATGGCAATCCTTAATCCTGGAGAACGTAAAGACGACTTTGCAATCCACGTCGACGACGACTGTGTTTCCGAATCAGCTTGCGATATCAATCCTTCCTCCTCGGTCTCTCGCCGTACATCGAATCAAACCACCATACATACCCAGCTTGGCAATGATGAGAAACATCAGCATGACGAGGAGACAGAGGCTCTTATTCAGCAGGCAGCGAGGGACATTATTGAGAGAATAGAATTGGACAAGTTGATGAAGAAGTCACATGAAGATGTGCGGTTAGACAACGATGCCGCGGAAGGAGATATGTTGGGAGATGACGGAAGTTATACGGAAGAGGAGAGTGATACGGTTTATGGTCAGGACACTGAGTTGACATATGAGGATGGAACTGAGATGAGTTATGAGGGTGCCGAAAGGCCATACGCAGGCGACAAGACTGAGGAAGATGATTGCTATGATGGTTCTGCCAGCGAACGGGCGGGGAATGACGATGACATTTTTAGTGAGGGACGGGAAAAGCGGAGCTCAGGAGGAAGTTGGCAAAGCCATGGTCATGACGAGAATGTCGCTCAAGTGGAAGAAATAAAAGACGGAAGTTCGATAGAAAAGGCTATCGAGATTGAGACAGACAACGAGGAGGAACTAGAGCTTCAGCATGGAGAACAAAAGGCAAACGTTGAATTAGGGGAAGAATCGGACCATGAGGACACAGTGCTCGAGGAACCAGGCTACTTCGATGAACCCCATACGTCTGATATCTCACAACAACAGCGAATTCCAAGTGCAGCATCAAACACCGCATCCTCCACGGTATCCGATGCCTACACTTCTACCACCTTACACCGGGAACCTCTAGCTTTCGAAGCTATGACCGTTCGCTCCGGCCGTAATTCACCACACACACAACGAGACCTCCACAATCTCTCGCGCTCCACCTTCCGTCCACAATCACAAAACTCGCTCCGCCGGACTCAAATGAGCCCAGACCCAACCATGTTCTCCGGTGGCTCGCCAATGTCGCGAAAGAGACCTACCGCATCACGACTTGGTACACCGCTCAATTCTTCGCCACTTAAGCAGAGGACACTGCGATTTAAACCAGCCGACGAACCACTGGTACTTCTACATGTTACGGTTCTATCACTGAAATGGGCACACGCAGACATCATCGAATCAGCACCCAACGATGTTTTATCCAAAGAATTGCTAGCTATAAAAGAGAGCTGGAAGTTACTCAAGGAGAAAGCCGGCGACACAGTGATGGAGCGCGGAGTGCTCATCGCGCATCCACAGGACTCCTACGAGACTTTGGAAGAGAGATTGTGTGCAGCTCTTGAGCTCCCAAGTAGACCTAGAGCCAAAATCCTTGACTGCGGACATTATCTTGGACCGGAGGTCTTGCTGACAGCGAGCGAGTCTGAGTCCGAGGTTTCAAGCTGTTACTCGTCCGACAGCGAAGGCGCGTTGGCTGAAACGGTCAGGCAAGCCAATGCTTGGTGTGATGTGTGCGAGAAGGATGTGAGGTTTGGGAAGTACGACAAGATGATGAAGGGACAAAAAGCGAGGAGTTTTAAGGCTAAGGTTTATGCTAGCAATGGCTTGATGGGAAGCGGTGCATGGGCGGCCGCATGGAGACAAATGGAGAAGGTAGACGTTGAGATTGAGCCCGCTGTTGAGCCTGGATTCATCATGGAGATTTCGAATCTTTTTGATATGGCTATGACAACTAGGTCACCGCCCCAAGAGGAGAATGGCTTTGCCGATGAAGAATCACACCAGACACAGCAGCAGCACCCAGAAACAGAGGCTGTGGAGGAACCACCAAGACAACAAGTGCCAGTCACTCCAGCGCCAACATACGAGCAGGCAATGCATTCAGAATCGAGTCTGCAGGAAGCCGGGTACATGGGGGCCGGCAGCTCTCAACAGCTCAGTTCGCCGGCCGACCTTCCAAGAACTCCAGAAAAATCAGCTCCAAATGAGATGGATGAGCCGCTCAAGCCCCTCATCGCCGCCATCGTCGAGTCACCACATAAAGCCCTCGAAGACGAAATCCGTCGTATTGAAGCCGAGCAAGCCAAACTCCGTGAGGCTTACGCTGCAGCTGCTGGGTTTAGCCAATCACCAACCAGGCCACAATTGTTACCTGAACCGCATCAGGCACAACAACAACATGACTCTTATCCGCAGACCCATCTGCCACATGCGGAGGCTAACCAGGAATCTCGCCAGCGGGAGTCTTACCAGGAACATTCCCGTCAACACAGCACATCATCATCCACGCACGGCTCAAAGTCGAAACGTCAAGTCGACGAAGACTCTTTTATCGATCTCCTCCTCGCCGCAGTGCGCGTACTGCTAGCAGACAAGAAAAACATCGTCATTGGCTTCTTGGGTGTTGTGGTGTTGCTGTTGTCCATCCAGGCAGGTGGCGAAATGAAGAATAGCGGCTCTTCGATGCCACAGCGCGGCCCCGAGATGTATGGTGCCGAAACGGCCTTTCAGAAGCAGGAGGCGGAGATGAGGAGGCTGCAGATGCAGGCTGAGGTGCCGGTTGCGAAGGTGCATCTTCGTGAGCCAGTGCATAGGCATGGAGTGGTGGAAGAGCCAATGATGGTGGTGAAACCTGCGGAGCTTGTTGTCACTCATATCGAGTCGAGGCCAGTCAATCAGGAAGCGATCGAGCTTCCAGGAAAAGACAAGGTATCCGTTGCTTCTGCATTAGTCCAGCGCCCATCAACCGATGCTAAAGCTGATTATGACACGGAGATCGAGAATGAGCGCGTGATGCCCATCCCAACGCCACCAGCTAGCATTCGCAGACAAGAGATTAGTGCTTAGGCAATGAGAGCGGAAGTGGTGGCTGGAGAGATGAGGAGTTGATTATTGGGATATGGGGTAGTTTGATGCATAGCGATGGATTTGTGTCTTGTTGTTAGCGAAGCGAGTATAAGGATTGGAAGTCACTCTTTTACGTTGTTCAAGGATATGACGACATGTATATAGAAGATTGGTGGTTATGGGGACAGATGGATGTATTTATGGGATTTGAGTGTTGTGTCTGGGAGGTGTGGTCCTGTGGTTGTGGTGATCCCCCATAGAATCTCAACGAGCAGACGAAGCAGATACAGTTTGATAAGACTAGTATTACAATGTATTTCGGTCTGCTTCGCTTGTCTTTAGCATTGAGGATTTTTAGTTGGTGTTAAATTCGCTAGACAAGGAAGTAATGATACGCTATCCATAATTTTTTAATTTATGCACCAGCTACGGACGGTTGACTAGTTTCCGCTCTCTTTAGTCTCCGCAATGCGATAGACAAACTTCTTCGCGCTAGCCTCGCCAGCCTTGAGCCTTCTCAGGCCCTCTTCGACGCCATTGAGTCCACCTGGAACGACCTCATAAGGGTGGCCTGTGAACCAACCCTCATGCAGACCGCGGCTAATATATCTGAAGAAGACGTAGCCAAAGTCCATGCCACCAGTCCTGATGCCTGCCTTGTATTCCTCCGACTTCGCATCAACATCCTGATGGACACGCCCAACCATTGAAAGATCGTGCTGGACGTTGGATGGGATAGCAGAGTAGTCTTTGCCTGGCAGTACAAGAACCATCTTGGATCCGGTCTCATTCTTTGCCAAGATCTTTGCTACATTCTGGAAGGAGCCCTTCTCAGAAACAGCATCATAGGCGTAATAGCAGCTCTCACACCCAGCATCCTTCAGCGCCTTCTCGATACCGCGAACGACGGCGTCGTCACCATTGCGGTAGTCGATAACGGTATCGCCCTTGCTGCGGTCGATCAAAGTCTCCACAAAGTCAGCGCCTTTTCCAGCGACGGCAATAATTGGGTGAAGGTTGGAAGCACGGGCAAACTTGATGGCGAATGCTCCGACGGCTCCGGATCCTCCGTAAACGATAAGTGGAGTCTTCTTGGTGGTGGCCTTCCATGGCTCTGGGAGGCCAAGCTCCAGATACAGACCGACGGCGGCGGTCATGGCGGCAAGTGGGATAGTCGCGGCCTCCTCGTAGCTGGTCTTCTCTGGAATGTGGAAAGTGGTTGATGCCCTGCTCGAGAGTTAACATGTTACCCTTGGGTTTTCCATCACCAACACTCACCATGCAATAGTATACTCAGCGAAAGCTCCATCAGGTGCCATCATCTCGTGAAAGGCGGCAACTCTGTCACCAACAGAAAACCCGATCACATCCGGGCCGACGGCGGCAATGGTACCAGCAACATCGTCACCGGAGTTGTGAGATGGAACGTTCGGGATACCCGGAATCTTCCCTATTAAGGCATAAGCAAGACATCCATTTGAGTAGGGTTAGGGTAGGTTCGAACAATCTTTGGGATTCGTGCCGCTAACGACGTTCTTAATGAGTACTTGGCTTGCCTTTGGTACAGGAAGAGGACGCGTGATAATCGTAACAGTGTTGTCTGCCATCGAGTCACGATTGTTAACGTCAATGCTTCCCTGGCCTGGCTCACCTGTCATTGCGTTAAAACATGTCAACACCCAGAATCTTTCAGGTGGTTAAAGCCCAGGGTTCGGGAATCTTTCTCCAATTGACCCAGTTTGAACTCACCTGCATGAACGATGGCCTCCTTCATGGTTTGTGGGAGCTGAGACGACATGATGACTTTGGTGTGCGTCTTTGTGGTTCGTGTAGGAGTTAAAGAGCTTTCAGTGAAGATGTGGCAATGTAAGAGTGTATTGGAATGGGATTGGGGAGGGAAGTAGAAAAAGGATATTGAGAAGAGAGCTAGGAGGGTTTGTGAGGGGTAGATATGTGGTTCAAATATACTTCTTTCAGTTGTTGGCGCAATAGCTCTTTACCTCACTTACCAATCGAACCTCATGGGCAATGGGGAGCCCTCGTCATAATGGAAGCAAGTTAGAAACGCCTCGGCACCGCTTCTCCACAGTTTAGTGGCGGCTTTGTCAGGATCGCGGTGTGCTCTCGCTTGTCGCAGTTTTGCATCTCTCACGGTCCAGAATTGCATCATAGAACATGCCAAAGTCCTGGCTCGCCGGGAGCCAGCAAGTCGCCGTCTTTGGCGTCGCCAATCTGTAACTGAGTGTAATTGGTTGACCTCAATCCTCACATGCTTTGTTTTGTTGTTCCTCTTCTTCAAGCACGAGTGGGCTTGCTCGCGGAGATTTCCTATCCACCGAAGAGGGGCTCGATGGCGAGGCACTGTCAACGTTCTTGGCTCCACCACGTCGGCAATCGAACTCGTGATGTTGCTGACTAAGCAATCCCTGTCACCGATCAAATTCTCCTATCGGCGGTCACACGTGACATCCGAAACACAGCTTCAGACAACTGCTCACATGACTCGAGGATCATGACAGATTCCCGAGTCTTGTGCAGGGTCAGTGGTATATATAGCGCCATACCTTCCCCGGGCTCTTGCATCTTCTTGCATTCTCGCTTCCAAAGCGCTCGCCATCCACAGATAGGCCGCCTGCTTCGGGCCGTCCACGGTTCAAGGCTCTCGAGTGTTACGACGCATCGCAACTAGCCGTTCGCAACAGCAATGGATATGCACAGCTTATGCGCAGCAAGAGATAATTGGTAAGAGACATGTCGTCAGCGCAGCCGATAGCCTCGAGGGAAAGTCACTGGAACGATTTCGTCTGGCCATACAGTGTAGAGGACCTTCGAAGCAGTAAATCGAAATCAAAGTTTAGAAACAACACCAGCAACTGGTTAACGACTCGTGGAGACCGGTCGCAAAGTAAGTGGCCGGAGCTTGCACATGGCGGTGATGGCCGCGCAAAGTCCGTTCCGGCGCATGCCAGGTAGGGTGGATAGTTCTTACCACTGCTTCCACAGCAGCTGGCAGCGACCTGTGCTAGCACCTCGGACTGCGATGGATAGAGCACAAAACGATGCGGCGACCAAGTTGGCGAGTCATGATATAAAAGTTGTGTGTAGTTTTTTTCCTGTCTCAGCCACCAGCTCTTCCACTCCTCAATAACTCCGTACCTCGAATTGTGGCCTCTTGTTTCCACTTTAGTTCGCCTTTCCTGTGAAGTACAGAGGCGCAAGCCCAAAGCTTGGTCAATATTTCTCCGACGTGCGTCTTGCATTCCCTTCGTGCTCTGTTACACGATGTTCGTGGAAAGGAAGGCGAAGACATGAGTTTGGAGGGTCGTCTGTCTGGTCCTGGGTATGAGTGACACGGCCGGCATTTGAACCTACCGAGGAGTGTAACGTACTGGTCTTGGAACGTCGTTGAAATGCTGTCAAGCGTTTGTTGGATGAACGGCATCGATTTGCGAGAAAGGGTAGCCGCTGTGGCTGCTGTGAGGCAGAATGCAGGAACAGTCGTTGTTTGGGGCATAGACGGCGGCTGGGTTGAAATCGCCAACAGCGAGTGCGGCAATAGGTGTTGCTGAAGCATTAACTTGCTGGCAGAGCACTTCGACAAGTCCAAAATTGCTCTACCGCCTGAACCCTGAGCCGGCCAGATGAACTTCGAACTAATGTCGCGTGACTGGTTATTGGAAGGCTTCAAATATGGTTGTCGATCAGCCCAACTATCGGAGTCCTTAGGTAACGCAGAAGAGGAGCATTGTTGTTGGGCTGCGAAATAGTACATCAATATTCTGTCCAACTACCAAATTAACTTCGAGGTTGAACAGCCTGGGTGCTGCCTGATTAGCATTGCTCGTACCATATTTCTCGCCTATCTCCCTCCGCTACCACAAGGGACGTTTAATCAACTTTGAAACTGAAAAAAAAATCGCGCTAATCGACCAGAAAGGGTTGGTGAAACAGTAATGTATAGACATTCCCGTCCGTAGACATATTTCCAATGCCAATCACTCATCAAGTCTGACATTCCCCTGCTATGCCCAGGTTACTAACAGCGAGCACGCAACGGTGAGATGTGAACATCAGATCATCACCTCACCAACTGGTTGGTTGCAAATAAGTGCCGAGCTGTCTGTGGTCGCGTAGCGGCTGGCCCCTTCCGTATAATGAGCTTCAAACTCCACTTATCGGGCCAGCGAAAGCGGATAGGTGGAGAGGATAGATTCGGCGGCCAACTTCCCCACGGGGAAACCTGGCCCGCAGCTGGGCACGCCGGGGGCGCCATGGGGTGGGGGGAACACCGCTCAGTGAGCAAGTTATTCAAAGCCGACATTGGTGATCTGTGAATAAGACGATGAGTGTCGGGCGACGCTGATGAGTGGAGACATGTAAGGGGAGAGTGGACAAGGTATGGAGAAACTGACACTTTTTGCGGACTCTAGGGTTGCCAAGATGCGGGGCCTAGTAGTGGTTCCATTACTCGTGTTGTAAAGATGTGACGACGTGTGAGAAATTTGATGAGATTCCAAACTGTTGTTCACCGTTGTTTTTATTCAGCAAATTACGGGAGATATTGTAAAGTACCTAGGAATCTCGGGAAGATATAATCCCTGTTTTCACGTGGCATTGTCCAATTTGCATAGCCTCATGTATCAAAACGGCTAGGGCCCGAGAGATTTCGGGCGACAAAGACGTTCCCATGAGTACGACCGAACATCGTGGTTTTGTGTGTGTTTCGACCATGATTTCGAAATACGAATCCAGAAATTTTCATCAAAACCGGTTAAGAAGCAAGGGAATAGTTGTAACAGTGGTGGAATCGCTTTACAAATAAATGCTCGAATTGGGCGGTGGTTCTCCATGTGAGAACACCTTGTGCCGGTTGAATGGATGATGCTTATGAGCCACCCTAACAAACTCCGCGACATGTTACAAGGACGTCGGAAGGGTTCAGAACGACACATAGACGGGAGCTGAAATGCAGTTCGAGATCCACAGCGGCGGACCCATAGGAGCATATGGCTGAGGCCTGGGAGAGTGAAATGGCTGGGCCACGCTAAACGTACGAGTATGCTCCCTGCTTCGTAAAGCGCGTGTGCTAATCCATTTGCCTGTCGTTTTCGGATACATGGACATGCTCAAAAGAGAATATGCCGATGTCTCAGGATAAGAAGAGACGCCAAGTACGCCGAGATGGCACAATCTGCAAACCACATATCGTGTTCTTCGGCAGATATAATACCCATCTTGGCTCAGGACGACCAGTTTCATCCCATTACGTCGAGATCAAAAGTGTATGGACTAGAGACTGTTTCTCGGAGTATGGAGATTTGGAAGCAGAGAGCGAGTACGCTCTGTACCACCGCAGCAGATGCCGTGCGACTACTAAGTAACATAAGATGTAGCTGGGAAGCTTCCTTGGATGTGTGCAACAGAGGGGGACCGAGCGTGGGGCGAACTGGTTGAACGACAGACACCTCCACTCATTTCCCACTTGGAGTCGTCATCAACGTCCCCTGCAGGTCAAGAGGAGCTTCGGTCCCGTTGGAGCATTACCGAGTCTTATGTGATGAACCGAAAAGCACAGCAGACGCGGTGTTTTACAGCGGCAAAAATCGGAAGCTGGCATAGGAGGCCGACCACAAATATTGGGCGAGGCTGAGTAGTAAGGAGAGGACTCAATATGCTAACTGGTTTCCACTGCCGCTCCGATGTGACCTTGGACATGATTCCTCATCGTACTCATGATTGCACAGCCATCTCACTTGCCGGGAAACAGATAACTCTCTGCCACAGGGGGAAATAAAGAATCTGGACTGAGGTAGGCCAATGTGAGAGGGGATAAAGGGGAAAACGATGGGGTTTAAGGTGAGGAGGCCAAAAGTCGTGTGCGCGGGAGCATTCTACCGACGTATGGCCAGAGAGTGATGAATGTTCCTTGTGGTCTAGCGCATCCTTAACTCGACGGGCCGGGTGGCCCCGTACTTGTCAGCATCCACTTCCCCGCAATCCTTCTTTGGCCGCGTTTAGCACATTGGGGTGATTTAGCCTCGTTTCTGTTCTTAGACCCCATCTCCACCCTCAGTCCGACGTCAGATCATACGGCCAACCACACTGCGAGTAATGCACACCGTCGGACCTCTTCACGTCCTCGACTCGGACCACCCAACTGCCCATCAATCACCCGCAACATGTGAGCACTGACGCCGCCCAGCTCTTACGGAACACTCTGCAAATCTGCAACTCTGCAACGGAGGTTGTGGCTTCAGATGGCTGCAGCTCAATCTCCACGAACCACGTGAACGATCTCCTCAATCTCCATTTGCCCGGAGACCCCCCTGCTAACGTTCCCCCTGGCTTAAAGCATTGCCGGTGGCCATCTCTGATTGGCCGCTGCGGCTGTCGCCAAAAATGTCGCTGATCCCTCTGAAAGCGTTTGTGGTCAAAGCAATTCATTGCGACAACTGACATTTTGAGCGACAGACGCGCTGAGAGGGGCAGTATCATGACCCTGACAACACTAAGATCAGCACAATGGTCAAGCTTCTTGTGCTTCTGTTTCATGTCCGCGAGCAATACGCAAACGAATATGGTTAACTGAGTGCCAGATCCTGGACACTTCGCGTGGCTAATTGCGAAGGTGACTGTTGTCTTGTTCACGGTCCCCTCTTGGCCTGCTGTTACCCCAGCCATGGTGACAGTTCTCCCGCTCGTCCAGTGGCGCTGCAGTTTGTTCCGCGACCTTCTTTCGACCACATCGCATCGGCAAAGCTTCTCGAAGCCTTCTGTATTGGTTCCATATCGGCATCACATCAGTCGATTATGCTGTCGGAGGCGTCGTCCTTGGGTGTCTCACTTGTGCCTCGGCGCGAATACAGTGCGTCGCACGCACGACTCGTGCCTGTTGCCCGCAAGTGTGACAGAGAAGATAGCGAGAGTGTCTATCTTCATGGCTACTGGTGATCACCGATTGAAGAGTTCAGGTAATGATCTTCCTTATCTCCTTATCAATTCTTCTTTGTCGCCAGGGTCTCAGTAAGACGCCATCAGCAGGATCAATGCCAAGTCCTGCTTTTGAAGTTAATTTGACGTAAATCAATGCCACCCAGCTTGAGGTTTGGTTCTGCGAGATATGCAAGCTTACCGCTCCGGGAACCGGGCGCGGAGGCAGAATGGCGGCCAAGTACTCCGTAGAGCTCAGATGCTGTCTCCATGATATGACATGCGCTTATTCCTGACATGCAGACATTTTATCCACTGGCCCGCGTCACTAGTGCGTTTGGGCCTGTAAATCCAGAGTGGTCCGCATGGGGTAACCATTGTCGTCCGGAGGATTCCTTGTCGAGCGCGCGTGAAAAGTGAGATGAGGTGAGGATGCAGCAGCGGCAGAAGGCCGATTGACTCCATCTTGCTCCATTCGTCCTCCCAAAATAATCTCCGAGTGAGAACGCCGTCGCCCGTTGCGCTTATACCTGATAAGTCTGTGACCCCAAGCGACACCACGCTTCCTCGCAAAACCTAAAAACATATAATCTGGCCCACATCCACTTTTTCTGCGCTTGACTTCAGAACCATACCACCCTCCGCTTGCACCTTGCAGCAACATCCCCCTTCTCTTTCACAGCGAAGGCAATATAGAACAACAAACACCATACGAGTAAACATTAGTCGCAATGGGTACTCACACTGAGGATCAGAAGGTCCACAACGATGTTGGCGATGGCCCAGCTTTCGTCAAGCCAGAGATGGTTAACGAGTCCGACGGAACCTCCCTCGAGTCTGGACCAGGTTTCGACCAGAATATGACCAAGAAGCTGTTGAGAAAGCTGGACTGGCACTTGGTTCCATTCTTGGCTCTCCTCTACTTGTACGTACCGCAGATCGCAATCAGCATCTTCGTCGGCTGCTCTAACACTGACGCAGACTCTCTTTCCTGGATCGCACGAACATCGGAAATGCCCGCCTTGGTAAGCATTTGAATTGCCAATTCCATATTCCGTAAGCTAATGAGTTAGACACCATCGAGAAGGACCTCAACATGACTGGTCTGGACTACAACATCGCGCTGGCTGTCTTCTTTCCATTCTACGTTGCCGCCGAAATTCCATCCAATATGATGATGAAGCGCCTCCGTCCATCCGTGTGGCTAACCATCATTATGCTTGCCTGGGCCGTCGTCATGATCTGCATGGGTTTCGTTCAGAACTTTGGTGGACTCATCGCTACACGTGTCTTCCTCGGTATCGCAGAGGGAGGTCTCTTCCCAGGTGTTACCTACTACATCACAATGTGGTACCGTCGCCACGAGTGTGGTTTCCGCATGGCTCTGTTCTTCTCTGCTGCCACCGCTGCGGGTGCCTTCGGGGGCTTGCTTGCACGTGGAATCATGGAGATGGGAGGTATTGGCGGATACGCAGGCTGGGTAAGTTCATACTCCTCTCGAGACTATTGAAGGATAATAACTAACAACCATTAGCGTTGGATTTTCATTTTAGAGGTTTGTCCCTCTACATCTTAACCGATGTACGCCAACACTGACGAAAATAGGGCATTTTGACTCTTCTCGTTGCAGTCCTCGCTTACTGGGCCATCAATGACTACCCGCGCACGTAAGTAACACCAATCTGTCTGACCACAAGATTGTCAATTTGATTGTCTATCACGATATCGATTTAGGGCTGGTCACACTCTTAGAAAACAGGTTACTGACAAATTAAAGCGCGAAGTTCCTCTCTGAGCCAGAGCGTTATGAGGTCGAGCGCCGCCTCAAGCAGGATCGTAATGGCCTTTCCGACGAGTTCGACATAAAGTTCCTCTGGGCCGCTCTCAAGGACTGGAAGATCTACGTTCACATGTTCATCACCATCGGCATCTACACTCCTCTCTACTCCATCTCCCTTTTCCTCCCAACCATCATCAAGGCAATGGGCAACGGGCTGTACTCCAGCGAGCAATCCCAGCTGTTAACGGTCCCACCATACGTTGTTGCCTGCTTGTTCACCATCGCTGCCGGCTGGGGAGCTGATAAGCTGAAGATGCGTGGTCCATTCATGGCTGGTTTTGAAGTTATTGCTATTATTGGTTTCGTCATGCTTCTCAGCACCGGTAACCCAGCAGTCCAGTACTTGGGTACCTTCTTCGCGGCCTCTGGAATCTACCCACTGGTTCCGATGGGCGTGGCCTGGAACGGTAACAACATCGGAGGCTCCTTGAAGCGTGGTGTTGGAATCGCTATGCACGTTGGCTTCGGTAACCTGGGTGGCGCAATCTCTGCCTTCATCTACTTGAAGAGGGACGGGCCTCGGTAAGTTCTCCTCAAAGAACAAGTGCCTACACCATCACATACTAACCTGTTTTACAGCTACAAGCCAGGTCATATCGCTCTTATCTCCACCATCAGCATGTCCCTCGTCCTCACCATCTTCTTGCAAATCTACCTCAAGCGCGAGAACACTCGCCGCGACCGCTTGGCTGCCGAGAACAACCTCCAGCCAGAGGATTACACTGAGGAGCAAAAGCACGCTGAGCGCGATCTTGGCGACAATGCCACCTTCTACCGCTACACCGTGTAAACATATGCACTGGCGGCTGTTGGCTGTCGGCTGTAGAGAAGACATGGCGTTCATGGTTGTTTTACTGGGATATTGTATAGCGTTGATTTTATCTTTGTCGGCACTATACAGTAGATGGTAGCTATCGAGGCCTGGGAACATGTCGAGCTCTAGAAGTCCGAATTCGGACTACTTAGCCTAATACGATAATGCTGCCCTCATATTACTCATACTAAACATGTGAAGCCGACAACTGCAATGGAGTTTAAAACAGTTTCAAGCTTTGTAGCTAATTGTGGAGGTATTTGCTCGTGTCCTGCCAATCAACAGTAGTACCACTCAAATGTTGATAATCTTCCCGATCCCCACCGCAATCCTTGTGTGTATGAAGTCCTAATGCCTGGAGGTCCAACGGTGCGCAGACGGAACCGAGCAAAGACACAGCTTGAGGTTGTGTATTCATAGTATGCACACTGGTGGCAGGTATCTCGACGGCAGATGAGCTCCCTATGGGCCCGTGAAGGCCCCTCTGCAACGTTTTCAAAAAGAGTCCGCCAAAGCATGATGCTCACTGTTAACACGTCACCTGCAGCTTGAGAAGACTAACTCGAAAATTTATCACTTTCTTTGAAGTTTACAAGTACATCGAGCAGCTTGAGCGTCGTCCATGGCTGTGGCTGAGGAACCTCTTTGGCAATGCACCTCCGAACCACCAGGAGCAGCTGCATCAGAGCACCGGCCACTCGCACCGCCACAACTCCATTTCCTGCTTCCATCCCCATGCCGTCCTTGCGGGAGGTGGTGTCCATCATACCACATCTGGCCACTCACGAAGCCCAATGTAGACGATGAGCCCAAGCAAGTGTGGCTGAAGAGTGTCTCGCAGGACGATTACGATGGCGCTAAGCCTTCTTGAAATCAATAACGGGACCTTCAGCTGCCTTGGATACGGGAAGTGGGGAGTGATGTGGTAGGCGTGGTCAAGATGGAAAAAGTACTGTAATTGAGAGGTGCAGAGAGATGCGCACTACGCTGCTCTGGTGGCACGGTCATGATGAAGGATTTTTGGAGGGAGGGAAGAGATGAGGATTGACGTGTCTGAAACTGCCGGAACTGCCATTGAGGTCTTGCACGGGTTCTGTACGAAGTATGGAGATTTGATGGAGGGAAGATTGAGATGTGTGAAGGATGGCAGACTGTGACCTCATGGTCAATTTCCGCCAGGCCCGTGCGGTCTGCTACTGCAACGCGAGGAACTACCAAGGCGCCTTTGGCTCTGGCTCATTGTCCAGGACTCGCGACAGTGGTACTGGTACCGACGGGTGAGCTCGACCGCAGAGAAGGTGATGAGGAACATGGTTAGGCGGCATGGCAGAATCCACGAGAATAGCTGCGTCGACGTCGATAGCAGGAGCCCCATCTTGGCCCATAGTTGACTATAGTACTGTACGTAGATATAAGCGAGTGTCAAGCGAGCACTAGGCCTGTTCCAGCGTGAAGCCACCATCTTCTCCACACGGAGTACTCGTACTCAGTTGGGATCTGAAACTTGAAAGGTCGCAGCGAGGCCAAGATTGAAGAGTGGAGGCCGCTGGGGCGAACGCCAGCCAATCCAGCCAATCTTACCGTCGTCGCCAGCGACAGGGGTTCGGGACTGGGCACTGGGCACTGGGCACTGGGCACTGGGCTGAGGAATTGGTGGCAGCACGCCCTACTTGGTCTGCTACAAAGGACCACTTAAGCCTAAGAGAGTTGGCCGACGAGTACTCCGTAGCTGAATTGGCTTTTTTCATCCTCCCCAAACACCTGTGAACCACCCTCCTTGTACTCTATTAAATCTATTCCTTTCGAAGCATATGTGCAGGGCATTACATCTTAGCTTCAATCTCCACCATTGAACGTTTAATTTCAACTCAAATTCGACCTTAGTGAGAGCGACAGGGCTACGGGGGGATCTCATCCAAGGCGGCCACGCATATTACCGTACTCCGCACAACCCGCCGCATCGACGACATTGAACACGCAAAGCCACACGATAGCCGTCCCATTGAGTTTCTGCTACGAATATACCAGCTGCAGCCATAAATGAGCTCCTAAGCCGGGTTGCAGCTCCCACACGCTGTACCGCTGCGCGAAGCCGTCCGGCGTTTATACATCACGATTCCGCACCATGGGTGTGTGGTCCCTCATCACAGACAAGCTCGGACATTCTTCTGGCCCTCCGACACCGAAGCCAGAGAAAGGAAAGACCGACAAGACTTTACGCCCACCAAACAAGCTATCCAAACCGAGGACAAACAGCAGTGGAAATCTGCTCGCCATACCCGGCAGCAATAACACCAGCTGCAAAAATAGTGCCACAGATCTGAACTTGCCTAGGCGCAGCAGTAGCGTGCCAGCTCGCCCGGTAAATCTTCCGACAGCTGCGCCTCAGGAACAAGGAGAGGATGCGAGGAGACTGAAGACGGCGAATCCTGAAACGGATGACCGCAATGGCGGACGAAGGGGAAGGTCGAGAGAGAGGGACGGCAGGGAGAAGAAGGGCAGACTGAGTACTTTCTTCAGATCTAGAAGCAGCCAAGCCGTGCCGGTTGAGGCGAAAAACCAGCTGCGAGATGTATTGAAGGAGGAGCTATTGGATACGCAGAAGGTGGAGGACTTTGAGGCTGTGACACAGAAGGCAGCCGGGAATCCAATGCACAGGTACAGCGTTGGAAGGCCATTCATGCCGTCCTCACAGAGCGCCTTCCTACAGTCAGTTGCTCTATTGCTCCAGAGATTGTACTGAAGACGGTGACTAACATGTTGTGCAGAAGACCGAGCAATTCGAATCTTAACCGCGCGAGCAGCTACGCACCCTATCACACGCACCAGAATCGGCTCTCCTTAGTTCCGGAACAACCTACTCCTGTTTCAACACCTCGCCCGGATCTGCAACATATCGCAGAGACGGAGGCTATCTTATCAGGACGGACAAACTCGAATGCGTCGCGGAGGCATTCTATTATGTCCACAACTAGCTCATACAGACAAGACGGATTTCATCCAAACTTACCATCGAGAGCCAATTCGATGGCCTCAGATCTCTCCGATTATACACATATGCCTGTGCCAATTCGCCGCCGCTCCCTCATGACGCCGGGCGTAGCAACACGTCTTGAGGATCCACGACACTCGCAGCCTGTTCGTGGTAGATTGCACAAAGAGCCACCGGTGCGTCGGATGAGTGCAGCGCCGGCACCCTTAAGCAATTCCGGGTTTTTTACCAAGATCAAGCGCAGCCAGACACTGCCAAGTTCAACCGAACACGAGCCACCTTGCTTCTATGACACTAGCGAACTTATGCCGCGAGAGAAGCCAGAGGAACTGCGGAATAGATTGAAGCCAATTGAAAATCTTACTTTCAGACGGTCAATTGAGACGCAGAGGGTCGATACGCCGAACGAGATGGGCCATATTGGAGCGTTTAAACTCGGCAGTCTGAGAGTCATGAATGGAGAAGTCAATCATACCCCTGCAACGCCGAGAAATCTGGAAACCGAGAGAGAAGTTGATTACTTCCACCTGCTGAGAGCACAAATGCCACAAGGTCACCAGACCCAATCCGACCCCACCATACCAACATTGCAGGCACACTCAACCACTGGGCCGGCAGAGTTGAGTGGCGAGTCACCTCAAAGAAGTGTAAATTTGGTGCGAAAAGGTTTCTCGTTTGAGAAGGAAAGATCTCCTATTGGCATAGGATTCGACGACAACAAGATTACCGAGATCAGAGCTCCGCCTAGAAGCACATCTGAGTTTGCGGAAAGTTATAGACTTGAGCTTGATTTCACCACCCCTTTTTCTGACTATGATTTATTAACTCAAAGTCCTAATGAGGTTCGGTTCACCAAGAAGGACCTGATAGGAGATGAAGACCTTTCTGACCCTCCGGCGCCACCTGAGCTGTGTCAGTCCAGGGCCATTGGCAATGGCAGGAGGAAGGGAGATGAACTCTTCATGCCAGCGGGTTTATTGACGGCGCAGCATTCGAAGCCAAACGTTCGGGCTCTCGCGGCTGCATCAGAATCTGGATCAAGGAAGACCGGCAGTGGATACAGTTCTCATGCATCTCTGAAGTCACTCAAGCCCACAAAACGGACCATGGACTCGGCGCCCACTGTGCCGGAGAAGACTGCACCAGAACAGCCGATGAAATCTTATCTTGCCCACTCGAAGTCAGTGAGGTCGCAAGACTCAACCTGCTCTGGCAGAGTGGCAGCAGTTGTGATGTCTCCGTTCCCAGCAGAGCCGCTTGTGCCTCTCGTTCCGCCTGAAGAAGCTCCGCCTGCACCACCAAAGTTCGGCTCTGCCCCAGAAGATTTTCAGATAATGGAGGAGGCGACGCCAAAGCCAATAAGCAAAGTCGAGGATCTGACAAGAAAGCCAGTGGCGACCTCGATAGTATCGTCAGCCAGTCCCCATCCTACGATGGCTCCACCTCCAGTGCCCACAATGCCCGCTCCCATGCCACCGACTGCACATGCTACACCCGCATCTCAACCTGCGAATATGAACGCCGCAGCAAATGTTAAGGTCCCTTCAACCAGGCCGCCTGTTCACAAACCATTTTCTGTACCGGTCCCGCCGCAAAACACTGGAACTTTGTCGGAGTCTGAGAGCGAGAGGGAGCCAATCAAAGTCGTCCGCTATACTTCGGTCCGCGCGGGAGAACGGCCGTCTTTGACCCTTGTTCAAAGGAGAAAGTCGACGGCTAATGTTTTACATAAAGCGACGGGCCGCCCGCCGTCTCGCCCACCAATGGCGACCACAAACAGACCTAGGACTGGGAGTTTTCGGCTCGGTAGGCATAATCGAAGTAGTTCGGAAGATTCCCTTGCTAGCATCAAGAACTTTTTGAGTAGGAGCAGGACAAATAGTGTGGAAACGAGGGAGCAGGCACCAGTGACTGTGCAGCACGTTGGTGACCTTCAGCCCGAGAGTATACCTGCTGTGCCTACAAATTTCGCTCAAGGGCTGACTGAGAGGGCCAAGTCCGGCCTATGCTCCAGTACGGGGATGAGATGGGGAGCGCACAACCGAAACCTTGAGCAGGCCAATTCTAACTCAAAAGATGAAAAGGATAATATTGTGCCAACTTCTGAGGTTGCGAAGGCTCTTAGACGGAAGTCCCTACCAGCATCGACACTCACTGCCAGAGCGATTGCCATGTCGTCGTATTATGGGCCAGATTCAGACTTAGAGAAAGCGAAACAGGATAGGAGGCGTCGCAGCGTAGATGGCAGAAGCATCCGTTCCACCCATTCCAATAAGTCGAATGGTAGCAGGGAATGCCAGGAAGGGGTTCGCAAAGGGTTCGAGGAGGAGATAACCAATGTTGAGGCCATTGCTGGCGCCCTCGGCAAAACGCCATATGACATAGCTCTCGATGATACTAGACGACAACCCGAGCAAAATAGCAACAGTTCAAGCGATTCCTCAGTCTCAACAGTCAGGCCAAAGAGTTCTATCGATCTCATCCGTGGTAGGAATGGTCCACGAAGAGACCAGTCGGGCAGGATTATAGGTATGGACGAAGCCTCCGCGTCTCAATTCGCTAGGAACAGAAGTCAAATCCGTGCCATGGCTGTTGAACGGAGAGAATCTTTGATGGCTCTCCAAGGACAAGCCAATATCATCTCTCATACGTCACAAGATCAGAACGAATTCGAGCCCAAGGTCGGAAACTCAAGCTTTGCTAAGCAACTCGCTGCGCAAGCTGGAAATAACGTCGGTGTGGGTGGCTTGAAGAAGAGACCAGTCTCATTGTCTGACGTTCCTCCCATGCCGGCTTTAAATGTGGATGAAATCAAGAATAAGATGAGGGCAAAGGGCAAGATGCCAGGCGTCGCACCGGCGAGCGACAAGCCAGCAGTGTCTTCTTCCAAGGGGGTACGAAAGCGAAACTCGGGAAGAGGTAGACATAGCATGTTTGGAATCAAGCGGGAGTCAAGTACGCAGCTCGAGGGTGTGGAAGGAGGAGTGTACAAGTTTGCTACAGCCCCACCAATCGGTCAACCGACGGACAGCTCAGCAAGCTCGGTTTCAGGTTCAGAAGTGTCAAATACGACACCGCAAAGTAATCTTGAGAGTGCTACATCTGTTTCTAGTAATGGATCAGAAAATGGTACTTGCAACGCCATAGCACACACTAAAACCAAGGTTGTCGCTTTGGTTCCTGGTTCGGTAGCTCCAGTCGCGCCAGCCGGAGAAGGCATCGATGGCATTCTTGACGCGGTCCTGGCGCCTCTCTCTTCCGCCAACCCTTCGGTGCCAGCATCTCAATCCATCACTTCATCCTACAATCCGTACCAGTCTTCAGGGTTGACATCACCATTTGGTACGCGCTTCCCACCGCCTGTCTCTGCGGCGTCGCCTGCCAATTTCACGATTACATCGAGTTTGAGTCCTGCTGGATCAACAGCTTCCAGCACAACAGGATACGCGACACCACCCCAACGTCCGCGTCTCCAATCAGCTCTGAGCTCGCGCTCCTCGAATGGCAGTTCGCCGTCGTCTTTCCACACTGCCAACAGTGGTAGTCCGCAGAAAAAGGTAGGATTCGATGTTAGCCCTGCAACTGTTATGACGCCTTCGATGGCACCGAAGTGGCAGGGCCCGAGTCCGAAGGAGCTGGCGGAGATGGCTATGGCTGCTAAATCGGGCGAGAAAGGCAAGGGGGCTGCGAGGAGCCAGTCGGCGCTGGACTCGAGGGATATAGATAAGAGGGTGGGCAAGGGTGTTGATGTTACAAGGCCTATTAGCGAGCAGGCGGTTAGGCCTAAGGACGAGAAGAGGAGGAACTTTGGGCTTGGACTGGGCGGGAGTAAGTTGAAGCAGAGTGTGGAGGTGTGATGGAGAACATAAAGGCGCCGGCGTGAAAAGCGTTGCTAGAGTCGGAGGTACAACGCCCAAGGCAGCAATCAGAGGACCACGGATATTATGATGACATGACGATACGCACATATAAGCTCGAAGCACAAAACAGCTCGGCAGGCGCATTTGGCGGATCTTGTTAGCTTTCGCGTGTACGGCACTCTAACGTGGTATTGTAGCCATATCGGACTGTCATTTTCGAGCACACTATAGCATTGCATTGCGCGGGACGGGTATTTCTTTTGTAACTAAGGCTTTTGACCCATTGTGATTAGCAAGTAACGGTCAGGTACCACCAATCCTGGTGAACCTTGGTATGTAGAGTTAATAACGACGGTCAACTGCCAGTTATTTTCTGAGGATAACACGTTGATGGCCCGTGACGAGATTGAACCACGTGGCCCTCGAATTGTTTGGGCACAGGCGTGAGGAGCAATAATTGCTTCTATCACTAATCGGTGCTTAGACTGGCTTACGGGGTTAGGCAAAGTGATTTGACTACGCCAGTCTTGGGCATGAATCCGCCGGACTCGTCGTGGACGTAATTACAGTCTCGGGCCCATTTTTTGAGATATCTCGCTCGAACTGCCCTTCTGCCCATCATAACAAAAAGTTTGGTCTACGATGTAAAACCGCAAACCGCAACCTTGAATACATAAAGTTCATACACGAATTCCATACACCAATATCATCCGAAGTTCTCCTCAAGGCTGCATCATATTCTCATCGTCCCGAGCAGCAGCTCATCAAGATTCAAATTACCAAGGTCAAGAGATGCATCGAGAGGATTACAGGCCCGCTGGGCAGCTTTGCGCTATACAGGGCCAAACCTTAGTCTTTGGCATTATTGTGTCGGCAGGAACAACTACCACTAAGCCTCTCTGAGGACCAAGCGGAATTATTTGTCACTTTGACTGTTACCTCAACTAAGACAACAAAGCAGAGACTTTCCAAGCTCATACCATCTGTTCCACGCGTCAAACAGCCACCACCACCACCACCACCAATGGAGAGCCTCCCAACACTATCTGCCGAGAGAGTATACTCATGCGACACCCACCCACTCCATGGAGGTTCGTCAGGGGGGTCCATCAGAAAATGACGACTTCCCATCGTGGCAGGACCAGTTCATCGATTCTTGAAGCAAGCAGGCAAACCATGGCCCAGAGGACGGTCAAGTACTTGTCGTTTCCGACCTGGAACTGCTCGAACCACTGTTTTGCAGAAAGTGGGGGAGGCGTCGTGAGTTTTCAGCATGTTGGCGTGATCTTTCTCAGAGACCCCGTGGAGAGCCCAGGTAACAGTTCCGCGGAAGGCAGGACTGCCAGGAAGAGGAGCTGGACCCAGGTCCTCCTCCTGGACGATGCCATATGTTCGGCACAAACGACTGTGGTCCGCTGCCCGAATCGCGCCGGCGCGGCCTCCCATCGCCCGCCTGAGCTGGGTTGGCTCCCATCTCATGCAAGACGTGCAAGCCCGCTCGTACTCCGTTGAGTGATGAGACTGTCGCTAGGCCAATATGGGCGGGATGTTGTGGATTACGTTAACTAAGTCCTTCATACCACCGTCTTCTACGCCCACAGCGTCGGATCTCGACGCAAAGATCGTGGTTGAAGCACTTGGTCAAATCACATGGCATGATGGCTCTAACCCCGTGGGGCACAGAAGTAGGGGTCGACAAAAGACAATCATACCCAGACCAACTCGCGGTGTAATATGGTAATGGTTTATTATTTGTATACTGTACTATTCCACTAAGTTAAATTTTACTGTGATATCACTGTGAGCAGAGAAAAAGGTCGTCACAAGGCCCTGGAAGAGAGTTCTGGGTATGTTTGACAGATATTCGTTCTTGTGGTAGGTCATTTCTAATTACGTAATAACTGGCACTACCGCTAACATAGTATAGTATTTTTCAAGACCATTGTGGCCAATTACATAGTGCAATACACCATGCCGGCTGCTAGTTAGTACCTTATTTCTCCAATCACCATATCATGGTTCTCATAAACCGGCAAATGCTACGCAATGCGATGCGATGAGTATGGCCAAGGTTACGACTGTTCCGTATATCCGGCATACTGATTTCTTAACGAGACATATTGTCGAAGCGCTTGTAGGTGTAGCCCAAGAATGGGATATCCATTTCTGGACCTTCGTCCTGAACATGACCAGCAGACTGAGCAGCCTTGAGAAGCGTGGCCGTCTCTGTCTGCGAGATCTCGTCAATTGGGAAGTAAGCGGTATCGACGTTCGACTGCAACCTTGGCTCAAATGGTGCTCTAATGCGACGAAGAGTGTCGAACTGCACACCATGGAAGAATGCGTGGTTCTTAATTTCATCAGCGCCGCCACGTCCGAGACGGTTCTCCGTGTTGCAAACAAGGCTGCGAATTAAGTCCTCGGCGTCGGCTCCTAATTGAATGTCCTCTGGGAATTGCAACGTGGAGCGCCAATTGACGATCTTGCGGTAGGTGTCGTGCTGGTCCTCCGCACAGAAAGGTGGCCATCCGATCTGACACTCGAACATGATGGTGCCAAGAGACCACCAATCGCAGTCGTAAGAGTAGCCATTACCAGTGAAAATCTCTGGTGCAATGTAGTCCGGAGTACCGACCGTTGAGTATGCCATGACACGTCGGGACTTGCGCCAATCGTTGATGATCGTTCTGTTGCTGACAGTCAAGTTGATTTGATCCAAGTTGACTGACATGCGGTCGCGGGTTTTGTTGGTCTTAGCCGGCTCGGCAAGAAGCTTGGCATAATATGAGTTATCATGCAGCTTGTGGAACCCAGTAGATAAACCAAAGTCAGTAAGCTTGACATGGCCTCCACGATCAAGCAGGATATTGTCTGGCTTGATGTCACTGATCTTGTTAGCATAGGAAGATTCGACATTGGAGCTCTACTTACCGATGAATGAAACCAAGCTTGTGCACTGCCTCGATGGCAAGAACAATTTCTGCAATGTAGAAGCGGGTGATGTCCTCAGAAAAGATCTCGTACTTGATGAGCATGGTCATCAAGTCACCGCCTGGTAAGAACTCCATCAACATGTAGAGAAAATTGGCATCCTGGAAGGTTGTGTAAAGCTTAACAACCCAGGGGCTGTCGGACTCGGCAAGGATGTCGCGCTCAGCGCGAACATGAGCAAGTTGATCCCTCTTGAACATTTCGGACTTGACGAGCGATTTCATGGCATAGATACGACCATCATTCTTCTTCTGCACCAGCTTGACCTCTCCAAACGCACCCTTTCCAATAATCTTTACCGTCTTGTAGTCCTCTGGCTTGTTGCGCGTTCTCAAGAAGCGAAGGTATTTGCCTTCCTGCCTGCCGGTGTTCGCCCAAGTCTGCTCCTTTCTTGCCTGGGTCAAATTTGGATCCTTCAGCTTTTGCTCCATCTCGGTTTGTCTGCATTAGGGTCAGTAAGTTTAATTATGTATGTTACGGGATATGCTTCACCTCAAGTTGCGCTCCCGGGCACGCTTTACGCTATCTTTAAAGAAGTCTGCGGCCAACGATTCACATCTCTTCTTGTTATTGTGTGTCGCAATGGAGTACTTGTCTGGATTGCGAACTGGCGTTGGTACAAACTCCATGACCGGCATTGGCGGAGCTTGTTGAGAGCCATAACCCTGGTAGCTTTGTGGGTAGCCAGTCGACCCTGCGGTCCTTGGACGGTGGGATGGCGACGGCTGCCTGTTGTACTGATTGTTACGAGCGGCTCCGCCGAGGTTCTGGTGCGAAATTTGATGTGTGAGTCCGCTTGTTACATCTCCAGGACTGTTGCGTGGCTGATAAGACTGCAGATACTGTTGTTGTTGTTGACTCTGGACCTGAGCGCCACCCGGAGTATTGGAGTTATATTGGCCACTGTTTGCGAAGTATCCTGGAGCTCCAGCATAGCCATTGCCAAACTGGTGCTGTTGCTGCGGCTGCGACTGGGAGTTTTGGAATTGGCCCTGGGCACCGAGAGGGAAGACTGGCTGCGGGAAGGTGGAGGGAGTGGTGGGGTACTGTCTGTTGTCGGTCGGCGATGGGTTCCCGAAGTTCAGAAACAGGCCCTGAGGCTTGCTCTGGTCATTGTACCCATTGCCTGCCATAGCTGCAGCGGGTATTGGTGGTAAGATGTGAAGGATGAATGTGTATAGAGCGGAAGAGGACGATCTGCTCAAGGCGGACCGCTGAGACCCCTGCTGGATGTCGTGCGCCTAACAAAGCGGTGAATATGGAAATGCGCAGGGATTTTTCTCTCTGTAAGGCGAAAGAGAGGTCAGCTTGTTATCGAATGTATGGCTGCAATATCTTGAAGTCGCTCCTGTGAAGACGATGAGCTGTGAGAGTTTGATTTCCAAGGTGCGATGGACGGACACTTTTGAAAGGGGAGGACAGGAGCTCGGGAACACCCGATGTTTACCCAGGCGGGTTGGCCTGTCTCAGGTCTCCGCTAAAGGCTGGCTTGGACGTAAAGATCACGTGTAGAAATCGCGTAAATCACGCGTCCTTCTCTTTCAAGCACGTGGCCGTCTCAGCGAGGGGGCAACTCGAGTCCTCACCTAAAGTGCTCGAAATAGAAGATCACGTGAAAAAAACCGAGACCGAGAAACAGAAAGCACAAGTCACGCGATTTTTTTCAGGCTGACCCGGGGGTGAATCGAGTAGGAGTACCACGTCAAAAAGTTCAAGACAGGGGTGGTTTTATCCATATTTTTTGGAGTTGGCCGCCGGAAGGAGGCTGAACATTGAAATGCGAATGAATAGCTAGCCCAAACAACGATACTTTACAGTCTGAAGTCAATAACCTTCGCCTCGAGCTCAGATTATTATCCATAAGCGACCAGGTGGCAACCGCATCCAGTTTATAGTCAAGCCCTATAGCAGTCTTTGCAAACCTAGCATGGCGGACTCCAAACCGGTCAGTTCCCTCGCCCATTTATCTCAACGCATGCATCGCCCAGTATAAACTGACTCGCATTTAGGCCTCCGCGCCAAAGATTGATATCCCAAAGCCTGATCCAAAGAAGGCACCTAAGCCGCCGAACCCAGTATGGAAATACCTTGGCCTCCCGAATATGCGATTGAAGTTGCCCTCCCGCAATTGGTGCATCTTCCTTTCCATCACGGGCGGCATCACTGGTGCCATCATGTACGACAAGCGCGAGACGCGCAGGAATCAGAGGAAGTGGGCTAAACTCGTCGAGCACCTGGCAAAGGAGCCATTGGACAGCAAGCAAATGCCGCGCAAGCTGATGGTGTATCTCGAGGCTCCCCCGACGGATGGCCTGAGGATGGCGCAAGACCACTTCAAGGAATACGTCAAGCCTATCTTGGTTGCTTCTGGACTGGATTGGGATTTTGTGCAAGGGAGGAAGGAGGGTGACATACGCGCGGAGCTTGCCGAGATGATCAGGAAGCACAGAATGATTGCCGAAGGCATGGTCGAGGAGGACGACTTGGTCACCTTGAACAGGAGAACTAACGGTACGATCCCATATGACGGTCCCCTAGGCGACGTGGTCATCGGCAGGAATACATGGAAGGAGTATGTCCGTGGATTGCATGAGGGCTGGCTGGGACCTTTAGTCGAGCCACCAAAGCCAGTTATCGAGGCGCCGCCAGTTGACGCCGTCGACGATACCGCCGACGCCACCGAGAAGCCAGAGGACGACGTCGCCGAGAAGCCAGAGGAGATGGAGTCTTTGCCAGGTGTCACCGTCCATACATCAACAGATGACGTGCCGCCGACACCCGTCAACCCTGACTTGAAAGATGATAAACCAAAAAAGCCACTCCAACCGCGCCCTTGGATATCAACGGTCGACTATGCCTCTGCTGCTCTGCCATCAAACACGCCACAAGAATTTGATCCCTCACAGGCCATTGCCTATCCACACATACTTGGATTCCTCAATACCCACATACGCATGTACCGCTTCTTTACACGACGCAATCTTGCCGATCAAATCGGTCGCGACGTGGCTGCTATTATTCTAGCGAACAACAGGCCATATCACACTGTCTCTTCCGAACCAGGCTCGAGCTTTGCGCCCGAGGCAGACGGTCAAGGAGTGGCCAATGATGAGGCTGATAAGGCTGAGCAGAATATCATATTAAAGGAGGAGGAGAAGGAGTGGCACAAGAGTGTGCATAAGCCGCTTGAGGACCTTACAAAAGAGCGGACCTGGACCGATGAGGTGGTGCTCGATCCGAGGATCGCTGTGAGGATGAGAAAGGCTGAATTGACCCCAGAAGATGAGGCCAGGGCGAAGGAGCTTAAAGCTACTATCAGCGAGGAAGAGATTGAGGGTTGGATCAAAAGGAACCTAAGGAATGGGTACAGAGCGTCTAAGAAGTATTTCGAGAAGGAGAAGAGACCAGGTGAAGGTCTCTTTGAGGAGGAAGATACAGCCTGACCAAGAGGTGGCTGCGACGTGATAGAGACGAAGATTAGTGTATAATAGGGCGTTTATAAGAGCATTGAAAACCAGATTTAGAATAAATAGAAGACATCATACTCACCATTGTGCTTAAGCTGTGTCTTTGCATGATGAAAGTAGGTCAAGAGCCGATTCAGACCACCTAATGAGGATCTCAAAGAGGACGGAAGGAAATGATGGCATACCTGAATAGGTGAGGTTGGTAATCGAGGTTTGCAAATCCGACTGCTATTCATTCCGGCCTAATGCGGCAAGTGTTTATAATGCCTCCACGTATTTACATGTCCCTGATCTCTCCTTGAGTCTCTGCCCTTTCGATTTTTAACATTCACAACCATCCAATCTATCTACATGTCCTCGATCTCTCCTTGAGTCTCCGCAATATGGATTCCTAAGGTTCGCACCGAGCGTATCCATCAAACGAGTTCTTCCACATGTCCCTGACCTCATCCCAAGTCTCCACACCATCGGTCCCCTCTTAGCGAGTGTGTGCGCTTACATGTTCCTAGTCTCATCCCGACTCTCCACAATATCAGTCCCCCAGCCCCCCTAGCGAGTTTATCCAGTCAACGAGTGCATTGTGTCCTTCGCCTCCAGCTTACCTAGTATCAACTCCTCCAGTCTCTTTAACCTGCGCAGTCTCAATTACTCACCGCCATCGCACCTACCTTCATTCACCACCCCGGTCTCAGCATTGATGAAGTGACCTCTCACCACCGCACGGCACACACCTGCAATTCAACCACAAGTACAACGTTGATGCATAAGGCTATCACCCAGAGGCGCTCAAAACAGATCTTCGCCACCATCGCACGTACCTTCATTCACCACCAGAGTCTTAACATTGATAAAGTGATCTCTCACCACCGCACGACACACACCGTCAATTCAACCACAAGTACAACGTTGATGCATAAGCCTATCACCTAGAGGCACTCAAAACGGATCTTCGAGACGACGCCACTAACTTGCGTGTCCGCAGTGTTCGGACTTCTTCTGTCTAATCTGCGGTGAGTACACTCCCCCAAGAGTTAGGCACGGAGCCCCAAAGGGTATGCTGTCCGTCCTGTCGATTGTAGAATACTATGCCCGATGTTCGCGCCACAAAAGGTGGTAAGAGGTCATGATACCTATGCTTCGAAGGCGGTGGAGAATGTTAACACGTACCATGGAACTGGATGGTTTTTTATCGCGCCATGCTCACATTCTCCGATTACACGAAGACATCGAGATCCCAACCGTCTCCGAGATCCTCGTATATGTCTCCTGCAAGCTCGACCAAGTGCTCGGGAGCAATAGCAGATCGGTATGTCGCAGCGATAGGCACTCCAAGCCGCATCGCTTCCTTTTGCTCAGTGGACAGCAGGTATTCAATCCCAAGATCGAGGATCTTGTCAAAGACGGCGAAGATGAAAGTGAACAAATTTGAACCGAATGATGCAGGTGGCTCCCATGGGGTATTACCGTCCGTGAGGTCAAAGAGACGGTATCCGAGCCAAATAGCAGATTCCAAGGCAAAGAGGATGACGACTAGCATCCCGAGCATCTCGTGGAAGCTCTTTCTGTGATGTGGTGCCTTGGTGTTGTCGTGGTAGGTCACCTCCTTGCGGTCAATCCGGAGGCCGCACTTGCATCCCACGCACTCCCCATTCCCCCGGTCCATCTCATCGATATCCAAGTCCTCGACCTCCGCCTCGCGCTGTATTTGAAGCAGATCGGCGGAGGCAGTCGCTAAGAGTGGTTGCTCCTGGGTTGTGTGCTTACTCTTCTCGATATCAATCCTCTCGATTTCCTTCTCCGCCTCCCTCCTCAGGCGATCTTCACGAATCGCCTCCTTGATAGCCGACTTGAATCGCATAGCAGCAAGAGTCTTCCTAAAAAAACTCGCCTTGCGGAAGCGAATGGCTGCGGCCTCGAGCGTTGGATGGATCTCGTCGAGTGTATCGGAGCGAGCGACTGGCGATGCGAAATGCTGGTCCAGGTATGCGTCATATTCGTCATCATCCCAAGGCACCAGGTCGTCGTCGAGGTCCGATGGTGCGCCGAGTGGGATTTGCTTCGCCGGCACCGCGCGAGAATCGACGAATGGGTCCTCCCACGAAGGGAAGCCGCCATCCTCCGAGGAGTCGCCTGACTGTTGATCATCATCAAGTGGAGGCGTGTCGCTTGGGACGATTCTCTTGGGCGATGGGGTACGACGGCTCTCATTGGATGGTGGTGGTGGCTGGCTGGCGCGCGAGACCGATGGTGTGGGCTCGAAGAGTCTCTGTTTTGGCGTCTTGGTTGGAGTGCCGATAATGGTCGCGAAGTACTCAGCTTGATCATCCGAAAGCCTCGGTGGCGTTGACAGGTTGGCGCGGCCAGGAGCATCGGTTAAGTACTCGTCGTAGTGATCTTGGAACTGCTGGAAAGAATGTTTTGCAGGAAGCGGTGGACGCGTCAGGACCTTTGGCACGTTGGCGCGATTCTCAAGGATCCTATGGAGGGCCCAGGTAAGAGTTCCGCGGAAGGCAAGAGAGCCAGGAAGAGGAGCTGGACCCAAGATCTCCTCCCGGACGATGCCATACTCGCGGCACAGGCGGCTGTGATCAGCTGCGCGGATCACACCTCTGAAACCGCCCATCGCGCGTCTCAACTGAGTTCGCTCCCACCGCATGCGGGATTGGCGCGCCCGCTCATACTCGGTGGAGTGCTGACGGTTGGCGGCGTCGGCCATCGTGGTAGGAGTATTCTCGTGTGATGACTCGTATGTATCGTCGAGTGATGGTTCGTATGGTTATGGTTCGTGCCTAAGTTCGTGTGATGGTTCGAGTGGTATTTCGTGTGGAAGTTCGTGTGGTGGCTCGTGTATGTTGGGTTGTGGTGTTTGGTGTAGTGTTTGTGCTTATATGGAGTTTATGATGGCTACGTGCACTTTTGGATGCGACATGAGTTCGTGTTCACGGTATTCACAATGCTTGTTGTGATGATGGCAGGAGCACGGACGCGTCGAGCGAGCTCAGCGCAGCCCGCCAAGAGCCTCAGGTCGCCAAGACGCTAGTATGCCAGCAACATCTGACAAGTGAGGGGTGGTCCAAGCTCCCGGCAGCTGGGGCTTTCATGCCGGTACCTGCCCACCCACAGACTCGGGACTTAAAGAACAAGGGTCGATAGGCCTGTGTTCCATTGGCTTGACTGTCTCCTTTAGCACCTGATAAACCGGTGGGCAAAGACCGTCCTACGCCCCTGAAACTCCGAAACTAGTACTCCGTCGCCAGAATAATCGTGTGAAACACGTGACTGGCGCGTTGGAAAAGCTCCAGAACGCCTTGGCATCTCAGCCTTGCGTTGTGCGGCCACCCCAGGCTCGGTGGATCCTTAGGGTAGGCCCGCTCTGTCGCAAAGACCACATTACGCCCTGTGAATCTCCGTAATTCGTACTCCCTCACCTCATAGCACGGGTATAAAACACGTGACTGACGCGTATGAAAAGCTACCGGGGGGCCTTGACCCTCAGCCTTGAGCCACGCACCCACCTATGGCGCGACGTCCCGACACTTCGACTTCCCGACCCCGCCAAACCCGTAACCCCACTACGAGTATCAGGTACCACGACTACTCTCTGTCTTCACCACCCCGATACCTTTTACACTCCGTCACCTCTCACATTCTCCCAACCTCATCCGACCAATTTTTACCGAGCGCCATCGACTCCAAACTGACCCTGCCATTAATACTCCTGATCTTTCTCCAGGTACTTCATCCTCTATCACCAGGTAAACAACTTCACCTCCCACATTCACGACCTAGCCAAGTAACACTTGTCTCTAGGCGCCATGGCGGTTAAAAATGAGAGGGCTCCAGCTTCACCACCGCCACCAAAGCGCCAGAAGATTGACGACTCTACGTTGCGCCATAACCTGCAACCTGACGGATCCTGTGCCAAGAATGTGTCGCAGAACCGCACGCACACCAATGGAGACGCTCCAATCGCCACTCCAAACTGCACCATCAACAACGCCGTCGATTCCATGGAACCATTTACTGATCTGGCTGCTGTTGATGTCACTTCCGCCTCTTCCAGATCAATTGGTGATCTGCCAACAGAGATGTTGCAGCATATTCTCGGCCATGTGATCCAGCAAAACCACAAGTCCAAACAGGAAGTGTTGGGATTGCGCTTGGTCTGCAAAGCTTTCAACACCATCCTCCAGCCGAAAGTCCTATCCAACATCCAGCTCAACTTCCACCTCCTCTGCAACTCACTAGATATGGACATTCTTGGCAGCATGGCAGACCATGTGAAGTCCGTCAACATTGATTTGTCCATTGTCCGCGATCAATGTAAGCTACAACTTTGTTTCCGCCATCTTTGTTCCGATGCTAACCCAAAATTCTCACAGCGGAGAGCAAGAACCTTAAGAATGCCTTTGGTCCCTTGGCAGAGAGATTTGGAGATATGAACCCCGTCTTTCAGGAGATCATCGGCTACAAGATGACCCCAAACACCTTTGATGAGGCGAAGTTTGGAGAGGTTTTGACTGAGATCTTTGCCAAAGTTGCTGAGATCCGCAGCATGAAGCTTCTTCTTCCAGTAGTCTTCATGGGCGAGCCAAGCAACGCTGCTTCTAAGTTACTGGCTGCAGCCCTTAGCTCCATGGGATCCCGCCGCGCCAATGATGCTCAGATCAGAACCTTAGTTCTTGGTCCTGTTCCAGACACAGTCATAAACAAGATCCATGACAATGCCATGGACTGCAAAAACGCGCTTGCTGTCTTCAAGCCACTCCACCACCTTTGTCTCGACTTGAAGAATCACGAGTTCACTGCTGCTGGAATGGCAAAGTATGCTGCAGGTCTTTGGAGATTCATTTCTGAGGCTCAGGAGCTTGAGAGCCTCAGCTTGACTGGTGACCATGGCCGCCGCTCCATCACCAAGAGGACTATCCCAACAGAGAGCCGCGTTGCACGCGATAGATGGCCAGCAATGGCGATTCCGTACTTCCCTCTTGCCAAGGAGTGTCGTTTTCAGAAGCTCATGGCGGTTGAGCTAACCCGCGTTAATATCTCCCCACGTCATCTCCTTCAAATGCTTCATGACTGCTCCAAGTCCTTGAGCGAGCTGTACCTGAATGAGGTCTACCTGAAGTTCGACTGCCACAATGCCGTCCGTGTTCCACACTATTGGATCGGTACTGGCTTGGAGAATGGCAAGCATGACAACGACATTTGGGTCGCTGTTGAGATCAAGAGAATGATCGAGAAGGGCACGCTCAATTTGAAGGTGCTTCGTGCATCTGGGCTCGGTTACGATGTCATCAATCAGGCAGGACAGGCACCAACGAACGACATTTTTGATCTGAACGATCCGACTGGCCAAGGTCGCTGCTTCGATCAGCGCTTTGTTGAAGCGGTGCTTGGATCTGGTCTTGCGGGCCCAGCTGGTCTGCCAGAAAGTGCCGCTTGGAGCGTAAAAGCATACCAACGCCATCACAACACGACATCCGCCCACAAGAGTTCACTGGACGGAAACTTCCAGCTCAAAGGCGACAAGACCTACCGCTTGGCACAGCAGCTGATGCATATCGTTGACAGAGGCATGAAGACTCTGACAGACGACATCAACATGATCAGTGCCAATCCTGACGTTGTCCCAGCCCAGCCACCAGCTACGGATGGATCTGCCGCCACCGCCGCCACCGCCGCCACCGCTTCTTGAAGAAGTGGCCGACTCCCGACAATTGGAAGAGGAAACATTTGTATCCCCAATCAATGGTTCGCCTTTACACGATGCATGTTTCAACAACACTTTGGAACATCAATGATTGACGACTTCACGATATGACGATATCACACACACTACCTAATTTTGAGAAATTTCTGTTTTTTGGACGGATACTTGCATCACACGGTGGACACGGCGCTGTTCATGACACATTTGCGCATTAGGCATATATTTTACCCCGGCGTTGCATCGAAGGAGGCAGGCTATACGGCGTATTGGTACAATGGCTAGAAAGGACGATATACTTCAGGAAGAGTCTACACTAGTCAGATAGGAAACAAGAATCAATTGAACAACACAATTATGACACTCGTGACATGAGATGGGTTCCGAATGATCCTGATCCTGTGGATCCTTCGTACTCCACCTCAACAAAAGCAATCCGTGTTGCGAGCCTGGTACCACAAACCGGGTATCTAACCGGTACATAATGCCCAGTTACCTACCCGAGTACTCAAGTAGTTACCAATTATAGCGCCAAGACCGTTTGTCATGGAATAGAACCAATGTAGCAGCACAAGCGAGCTTCTCACCGGGCTGCCTAACTCATGATGATTGTAAAACTGCTTCTTTATGTTTTTCTGAATCTGGCTCTGTAATGCCACTGTCTGCTATTTACTCGGGAGAGGTTAATACCTCGCTAAAGGTTTAATTCGCCTAAGAAGCATCAGGTGTTTAAGCTAGTTGATACTGGGTAACTACACAGTGCTTACCAGGCCCTCGAGGCTAAACTACCCTACCTACGCGGCGACCCCTCGGGTACTATTGGGTCGTACTTTCTGCAACGCTGAAGGCAATATTAGCACTTACATCCCGCGCACTCTCCAGTGCGGCGCTCCATCTCGTAGATATCCACGTCCTCGACCTCCTCCTCGCGCTGGATCTGCAGTAGATCGGCAGAGGCAGCGGTCTTTTCTGACTTGGCATCTTATGCTTCATGATCCCCATTCTCACAATCTCCTTCTCTGCCTCCCTTCTTAGGCGGTCTTCCCGAATTTCCTTCTTCAGACCCACTTGTATCGCATAGCAGCAAGAGCCGTCTGACGGAATTCGGCCTCATGAAAGCGAAGGGCTGCAGCCTCAAGTGTTGGGTTTATCTCATCAATTGGGTCGGATAGAAGCGACAGGCGATGGTGTGCGCGTGAAAAGTTTCGGCTTTGGTGTTTTCGTTGCGGTGCCAGTCAACGGGATATCTAAAGGCCTTTAATACTTGTAATGTCTCTTGGGCAGACATAGAGCCGGGATGCCGCAGTTATGTTTACCATCGCCCCCACCGCCGTCTTCTACCTTCACAGCACAGAATTCCGATGCAAAGTCGTGATTAGAGGCCTAACCCCTGAACCTACCTCTAACCATCGACCGACTGATAGACAAGCAAGCATTATCTGGCTCCTCACATCCGGAAACAATGTGAGGGTTTCTCAAACTCGAATAACGTAACCCGAGCATAGGAAAGCCAGCCCCTCAGCCATATCAACCTTGATGATCAGATTAGCAGTATGTTGTCGCTGGCTAGCTGAGACGCGCTATGGGAGGCTTCACCGGTGTGATACGGGCAGCGGACCACAGTCGCTTGTGCGCGAGTATGGGGTTTAGAGCCATGTGATTTGAGCAAGTGCTTCCTCAATCACGACTTCGCTTGGAAATCCGGTGCTGTGCGGGTACAGCGCGGTGGTAAGAAAGACATAGTCAATGTAATTTATAGCCAGCGGCCCATACCATAAACCCAGCCCAATGGCCGACTCCACTTGTGCCAAAGCTCCTGACGCCTCCACCGCTTTCTGCGAAAAAATCTTTCGAGCAGTTCCAGGCCGAGTATGACAACTACTTAGCCAATGGCCCCCGGCCGCGCCAACCTGCTACCGCCACCAAGGCTTTCTCTCGACCAAGCGGAGTACTACGCAACTTTTACCGGCAACCCCACAAAGACGCCAAAGCAGAGACCATTTAGGCGCACACCATCTGCACCTTACGCCAGCCAACCACCACTACCACCAAAGGAGAGCCCCAGTATACCATCTCCCAAGACAGTTATCGCAGGCGACACCTCCCCACTCGACTATCATGAGCCAGGCGACTCCTAGAGGATGAGGAATTCCTTTCGTGGAGGACCCAGTCGTCGATTCTCCCGCGGTGCCCCGGGAGAAATGCCCACTCGGTGTCGCATCGGCCGACGACGATGATTTGCGTCCTTGGGACGATGACGAGTACGACGTATACCTGGACGAGCACTTCGCGTCGCCAGTCGCTCCATCAGACCCGCTCGGTGAGATCCATCCAACACTCGAGGCCGCAGCCCTTCGCTTTCGGGAGGCACTGTTCCTGAAAAAGACTCTTGCGGCCCTCCGCCACAAGTCGGGTTTGCAGAAGGAGATCCGTGAGGATCGCTTATGCAGAGAGGCCGGGAAGGAGATCGAGTGGGATGATATCAAAAGTCACAAGCAGATGAAGAAGCAGTGCTGACCACTGCCTCCGCCGATCTGCCTCAGATCCATTGCGTGGCGGAGGTCAAAGTGCGGCAGGAGTCTTTCCCATAAACTTCGTCTTCCGAGAAGTGGATTGCTTCGGCCTCCGTCGATGGATCTGTCTCGTCCATTGGATTGAGACGACCGACTGGAGAGGCGAAGTTCTTGTGTAGTACGCATCTTATCCGCGCCTCCTGAGGGCGACATCGCGGATCGACTTCTCTAAGTTGGCCGTGCATATGCGGTAAATTGCTGAGAACCCTTTGGACAAAGGCTGAAACCCAAGCAGGCAGCCAACTTATGCCTCGAGCTTTGGGCCAAGCTTGTTCATTGGTTCGCAAGGAAGTACTCATAACCGAAAAAGGCCGCCGAGTAATTTTGGAACAGGATTTCAAATACCGATTTAAACCATATGAATAGTATTAAAAGCTCAAAAAGAGCCTTTTAGGGGCGACGGGTAACGTGGAAAGGGAGCATCATATATCATCATACAGGTTGGTATCCAATACTTATCCTCAGGTATTCTCCAGATACCTCTACCTACCTGAGCTAACCAGTTGGCTACGTATCCGCGAAGCAGTGTTGCTGAGAACCTAAAATGAACAGCTGTCCACTGATCCGGACGCGAGGTAAAATGCGCCATGGTAAAACTCCAAACCTGTTGCTACTTATAGCTAGCTTACAAAACTGATATGAGCGTCTTTCGACTTGAACGCAAAAGGTTCTGGGCTCGAGTCGAAGTGAGTTGGAGTCAAGTTTAACTCAGGGCTCAGGATCGGGGCTCCCCGAAGTTGGACTCGCGCCAGACTCCGGAGCCCAACACTGTTCACAGGCGGCTTCGAAGTGATCGGAGCCAATGACCACAATCGTCTTCCGTCGTGTACAGCATTGTTCACCGGGAACTCTTCAAAGTTTTCAGGAAGGTACTATGCTTAAGAGAGATTCGAGGAAGTCTCGCTGTTTTATAAATCTGCGCTTCTGGTAACCTCTCAGAATACTTTATATCAATCACCTCAGTCGTCTTCCTCATCTTCCATCTTGCCTTTTCCACTCCTCCTAAATTTCTCTTTGCCGTCGCTCAGGTATGCTTGGACTACTCTGCCGTCAAATGCTCTTCCATTCATTAGCCTGACGCACTCACTAGCAGCTTCCTCCTCCTTAAATTTGACGCTCACCACCCCTGATTCCTCCTCATCGTACAGCACAACATTGGTGGCATTGCCAAGCTTAGCACACTCCTCCCGAATGTCTTCCTTAATGTCCAGTATTGCCGCGGGGTCCTCCTCCAGTTCTGACAAAGTAAACATGTGCTTAAGGATGACAGTTTTGAGGGGTTTCCTGCCACCGAAACCAGTCCCAGTACCAGGCATCGTGGAGACGTCTTCGTCGTCCGACCAATCTGCCAGTCTCGCATCTAGTTTTTGAGTTTTCTTGATGATCTTGGCCTTGTCCCTCGCACTCTTTCTAGCTGCCTCCCTTTTCGCTTCCTTGGCTGCGTCATCAACTTCGGCGTTTGCACCACCGTTCGACGTATCTTCAGGTGTCCGAACCTTCTTGTAGCTGCTATCGGCCGCCATAACTCTCATTCTGCCGCTCCCTCCATTATTCCCGAAGCGAAACTCCGTGTCGTCGAGCAATGTGATGGCCATCTGCACACTGGGCGCCTTGAAGAAGACAATCAGAGCATCACCCTTAAAGTTCCCCTTCTCATCTGAGTAAAGCTTTATGCGTGGGCGCCCGGAATCAATCTCCTCGGCTATCACACCACACTTCCGCGAGAACACTTCCGCGACCTCATCTATGGTGACATCGAGCGGCAGGCCCGTAACATATACGGCCGTGTTCTGTCTCGGTGGTCCAGGAGCTTTCTTTTGCTTCTTACTCGCCGGCTTCACAGCGCGTCCTCCCTCGTCCTCGCCATTGACCCAAGCTCGCGCCTCTTCCCTTTTCCGTTTCCGTGCTTCCTCGACGGTCTCCTCCTCATTTACGCCCTCCACTTTGTACGCGGCGGCTTGCTGTGCCATCAGGTCTTCGTCTAAGATAGGCACCCAACGTTTTAAGACATCGTCAAACTCATATTCGTCGCCTTGGGTGTCGACGAGGAGGAATTTCTTGTCGACAGTAGAGTAGGATATGCGGTCATCGGTGTCGAATGTTTCGGGATCTAGCGGAAAAGGTTTGATTGGTGCCGGCGGTAGATTTGACATGGCGAAATGAAGTCAACGTGCTCGTGCGCTTATTCTGTGTTTGTTTATATTGGCGCCTCAGCTGTTCATGAGCTTTGGCCGGTACGAGTATTTACGTGGGTGCAGCCTTGCAGGGTAAAAGGTACTGTAGTTACGGCGGGGTTCGGAGAGGAGCCCAAGGCACAGCACCGAGTATGCGCGAAGGTGGGTGCCGCAGAAAGCAGCAGGCAAAGTGGTACTGCACGTCACTTGTGATGGTCGGGACAGTGGGTTACAGTTCTTTGACAGGGGAGTACACTCACTATAGCCATATTCTGGGCTATAGCAGTAGCTGGAGAGTAGCGAGAGCACAAACTCAAACAAGTACTGCAGATAAACGCTGCGGTTGCTAGAACAGTGGGTTATAATTTTCTGGCAGGGGGCTTCACTCACTGTAGCCATGTATTGGGTGACGCAGCGGCAATACGGAACAGTACGAGTTAGCTCTAGAGCGCGAGTGGGCACTGCCGCACTGACACATAGTCATGGTACACAGCCTTTCCGGCATTCGCGCACTAGCCACTGAATAAGTGGCAGCCTCGCCTCTAGCCGCCAGTATTCGTAAAGTGCTACGCGGTACCCAGAACCGCCGACGCGACTTTAGTTTGGCGACACTGTAACCTGCTATCTTCCCTACTAAGCTTGCGTCCAGCTCAATACTGCAACCGCCCACTCGCGTGCTTTGTTTCCCCTTCTGAACGCATTCCGAGTTCAGGTGCTGCGTCGTGCTGGAGCATGTGCAATTAGCGCAAGCAATCCTTCTTCGCAGCCATGCACATAATCAGGCCTTCCTGGTTAACCCACAGCGGTAAGGGACGGCCATAGAGCAGCTTAAGCCACTCCTTCATGTTTATCTGGCATCAAACTGACTTGCCCTAGGTGAGCAGAAAGACTTTGAGGTATATTCCTGTCACATCTCGCCTGATGGCTCACGGCTCGCAACAGCTGCTGGCGACGGCCAGGTTCGCATCTGGAGCATGGAAGCAGTGCGCAACGCAGGAAACGGCGAGTACGACAAACCGAAACAGCTCTGCCACCTGAGCTATCACAGCGGCACCATACACACAGTCAGGTTCAGTCCTAATGGAAAGTGGTTGGCCAGTGGTGCAGATGACAAGATTATATGCATTTACCATCTCGACCCTGATGCCCCTGCTCATGGAGGCTTTGGCAGCAACGAGCCGCCGCCCGTCGAGAACTGGAAGATTCAGCGACGCCTCATCGGCCATGACAACGACGTACAAGATCTGGCATGGTCTTACGACTCTTCTATCCTGGTATCCGTAGGCCTGGATTCCAAAATTGTGGTTTGGTCGGGATACACATTTGAGAAGCTGAAGACCATCTCTTTGCATCAGAGCCATGTCAAAGGCATTACCTTCGATCCAGCCAACAACTACTTTGCCACTGCTAGCGATGACCGCACCATCAAGATATTTGGCTTCGTAAGCCCGAGGCCGAACTCTACCGCGCACGACATGGTCAACAACTTCCAATTAGTGCATACCATTTCAAATCCCTTCAAGGGGAGTCCCTTGACTACATATTTCAGACGTTGCTCGTGGAGCCCGGACGGAAATCATATTGCTGCCGCGAACTCAGTAAACGGTCCAGTAAGCTCAGTTGCGATAATCAATCGTGGCCTCTGGGATAGTGACATTACTCTTATCGGGCACGAGGCGCCCGTGGAAGTTTGCGCTTTCGCACCGAGATTGTTCAGCAGAGAACCAATGGTGCCAGAACATGTGGATGCCAATGGCTTCTATACCAAGTCGCTGACCTCGGTCATTGCCTGTGCGGGGCAGGATAAGACGTTGACAATATGGAACACAAGCACTTCGAGACCCTTGATCATTGCTCAAGGCCTTGCCCAGAAGAGTCTTTCGGATCTTGCATGGTCATCAGATGGTCAGACGCTCATTGCTTCCAGCTTGGATGGATCTGTGCTGGTGATTGCCTTCGAGCGTGGCGACCTTGGTTATGCCGCCAATATCGAGGAAAACGAGAAGTCGCTACAGAGATTCAGTGCCAACCGGAAAGGAATGGGTGTCATAGAAGATGTCGCAGGGCTCCGACTAGAGGAGATTAGCAAACAGGGTGAACTAAAAGGAGCCGAGGGTCGCATGGGAGCACTAATGGGCGGCACTGGGGATGATGCAGCAGCTATTTCGACGAATTGCACGCCAGGCGCAAGTAAGGAAACTAGTTCGCCTGCAGCGACGAACGGAGCTGAAAAAGAAAAGGACACCACAATGGATAAACATGTTGAGATGTCAAGCGACAACGGCAAGGAGAAGGCACCGGAAAAGACGAAGGACCCCCCCGGAACCCCGACAGCAGAGGAGACGAATGAAGCAAAAATAGAGGCCATGAAGAAGCGAGTGACCATAACGAAAGATGGCAGAAAGCGGGTAGCACCGCTTCTGGTGGCGTCATCTGGAGCCGGCCAGTCTTCGTTGCCACAATCACAATTGATGGCGGCCACATCAAGCAATGGCGCTATTGAAGCGCCACAGGCATTTCTCGATCTTTCGAAACCATATGACGGATTACCAGCAGGAGGGCTTTCGTCGATGCTTTTGGGTAACAAAAGAAAGGCTGTAGAAGCCGAAGACATGGAGGAAGATGGCGATGAGCACAGCCATAAGCGTATCTCGTCGTCCAGTCGTGTTGTTCCGATCCTTCGCAATGGTGTCGACGGGCTTGAGCCTGCTACCGCCATGGCCAAAGATCAGAATCTTACTCCAGCCTTCGTCCGCCCAGCTGTTGTCGATCCGATAATGGCAGTTTCCCAGGTTCGCCTCGGCGTGCCCAGAGTCCGCACTCACATTGTCCGCTCCCTATCTCGCTCAGCGTCTACAGCGATCAATGAATCTACGACGGAGACCGCCGCTACTGGTGATGACCACATCATATTCGAGGCGAAAAACGACATCAGGGAGCCAACAAGGATCACAACCATGAAGCGCGGCGCCATGCTCTGGCAAGACTTCCTCCAAAAGTCCATCATGCTGGTGACAGGCACGAAGAACTTTTGGGCGGCGACGTGTGAGGACGGAACTATGTATGTTTGGACGCCTGCAGGACGTCGGTTATTAAATGCTTTGGTGCTGGAGTCTCAGCCTGTCATCATCGAGTCCAGGGGCTGGTGGTTGTTGTGCGTAACTGCAGTCGGCCTGTGCCATGTGTGGAACATCAAATTGTTATCATCGCCTCACCCACCTGTGAGTCTGGCGCCTGTGCTGGATATCGCTGTGAAAAGTTTGACGACACATACTACCGCTGGCCCAGGTGTTACTTCTGCTCATCTCAACACCAGTGGTCATATCATTATCACCTTAACAAACGGTGAAGGCTACTCCTATTCTCCGACTCTGTATGCCTGGCAACGCCTGTCTGAGCAGTGGTGGGCTGTTGGTTCTCAATACTGGAACTCCAATGACTCCTCTGTCTCAGCCTTGCAGACCACAGCAGTTGGCCCAAATGCTCCAGTGGGCGGTGCCACGAAGGCCGGAGAAGCAGCGAATGTCAGTGCTGGAATTATCCCATACCTTGAGCGCCACACGACGACAGAAGTCATGCTGAAGGGTCGTGCTTGGGGATTGCAGAGACTTATCAAGTCAGTATTGCCGAAGGAGGGCTACGAAAGGTTTGAATCTGTTGTGAGTGTCGGCCATCTTGAGAATCGCCTTGCCGCAGCACTGGCGCTTGGTGCCAGAGATGAATTCAGAGGTTATTTGTTCATGTATGCGAAGCGCCTGGGCGCGGAGGGAGCGAAGGGTAAGGTTGAGGAGTTGTTGAGGGGACTTATGGGTGGCATATTGAATGGTAAAGAAGAAGGAGAGGAAGGCAAAGGGTGGTTTGGCAAAGATGCCGAGATTTGCGGCTGGGATAGAACGGAGCTGTTGAAGGGTGTGGTATTGATACTGGGTAAGAGTTTTATGGCACCATAACCCGCAAGATTGTGCTGACCATGGTTATAGGCAAGTTTCGCGAGCTGCAGAGGATAACTGTTCAGTATGCCAGGATACTAGACATGGTTGGAGGTGACGAGGATATGCAGACGTGAGCCTCGTGCCATTCCGTTGTGTGTATATCGATGCCATTTGCTCAATTTACCTTGTCGGAGCGGCACCGACACTATTACAAAGACGGAGTCAAAACCCCGATCTATTAACATTTGAGTCTTTCAAATCCAGCGAATCACGCATAGCCAACATACTAGAATAGTGGGAAGCTCGCGTCAAAGCCGCACGGCCCAGTTTTATGATTCTTCTTCATGCCGTTCACACTCAACATTGGGGCCTTTCGTGACAAGATGAACCGATTATGTTAGATATTTCAGCTTGAGTACGTTCTCGGAGTAAACTTATCGTCATCGGATCCATTAGGAGCTCTACATTCTTGAAAGGTCATGCTTCTCCGTTTGTTATGGCTAGAGATACTTCTCAGCTGCCAAAGTTGACTAGAAGCTGCTGTTTAATTGGTTACGAGACTGCCAGAGCCGAAAACCGCCAGTAGCACACTGACTCCTCCACACTCCACTTCGGATTTTTGAATAGTGAGAAGTGGCACGAAATGGTGCGACAGACTCTGGTTTGGATATGACGCAAAGCCTGAGTCCAGCGGATCTTTGAACTTTAATGGTTTGAATCTCGATGAGGTGCTGCCCTGGGACGAGGTCCTCGTCACGAGGACGACGACGCGTACCTCGACAACTTCGCCTCTCCAGTCGCTCGTCTCATTTGACCAGGTGCTCTAATCACGGCTTTGCATCTACATCCGGTTTTGTGAGTATAGAACATGGTGGTAGGAAGGACATAATGAAACGTGTTTTACAACCTCCCGCGCATATTGGTCTAGAGACAGTCTCAGCACTCAACGGAGTACGAGCGGGCTTTCACTTCTCGCATGAGTTGTGAACGAACCCCGCTCAGACGCACGATGGGCGGATTTAGAGGCGTCATTCGCGCAGCCGACCACGGTCGCTTGTGCCATGAATACGGAATCGTCCAGGGGACCTGAGGTACAGCTCCTCTTTCTGGCCCTCTTGCCTTCCACGGAACTCCTACCTGGGCGCTCGATACGGCCCTTGAGAAAGATCGCGCCAACATCCCGAAGCTTATGACACCTACGCCACTTTTTGCTAAACAATCTTTTGAGCAGTTTCACGTCGAATACAACGAGTACTTGGACCAATGCTCCCGGCCGCGCCAACCTGCCGCCTCTATCAAGGCTTTCTCTCGACCAGGCGGAGTGCCACGCAACATTGGCCGGCACCCCTACCAAGACTCTAAAGGCTACTCTTTTCAAAAGTACACCATACCTTTCTCGCGCCAACCAGCCACCTCCACCACCAAAGAAGAGACTTCGCTTTCCGTCTCCCAAGAGGATATGCCCAAGCAACCTCTCCGCTCAGTAACCATGCGTCAGGAGACTCATCCAAGGATGAGGGATTTCCTTCGTAGGACCCGTTCGCTGATTCGCATGCGGTTCCCAAGAAGCAAAGTCCACTCGATGCAGCGTCGGACGACGACAATGTCCTGCTGGCCTTGCATCCCCCGCACTCACCAGCGCGGCTGTTCATTTGCTCAATCTCAATGTCTTCGACCTCCGCCTGGCGCTGGATCTGCAGCAGATCGGTGGAGGCAGTGGCCAGCAGTGGCTTCTTCATCTGCTTGTGCCTTTTTATTATCATCCCACTCGATGTCCTTCTCTGCCTCCCGGCGCATGCAATCCTCGAGGATCTCCTTCTTCAAACCCGACCTGTGGCGGAGGCTCGCAAGAGCCTTCCTCAAAAACTGAGCCGTACAAAAGCGACAGGCTGCGGCCTCGAGTGTCAGATCAGGGTCGTTTAAGGCATTGGGGTGGACGACTGGAGACGCGAAGTTCTCATCTAGGCACGCGTCGTACTTGTCATACATGTCATTGTCTATTGACTGGAGTTCATCTTCATCGTGAGCCGATGCGGCGGCCCATTGATCTGTGGTCTGCGTGAACGTTTCTCGTATCAATAAATGGGTCCACCTCTCACGAAGAGAAGACGGGGAGTCATCATTATCTGAGGAATCGCCTGGCTGCTGCTGTTTGTCAAGTGGTGGCGTGTCGCTTGAAACGACACTCTTGAGAGATGGGTTGGGCTTAATAAAGCTCTCGTTTGGTGGGGCATGTTTCTAGGAATGGCATTCTTAACAACGGCATTCTTGCGCGCTTGAAAATTATCTGCTTTGACGTCTTCGTTGGGGTGGCGGTAAGGGTCACGAGGTATTCCGCTTGATCGTCAGAAAGCCTTGGTCGTGGCTCGGTGGTGGTGGCAGGTTGTTGCTTGGAACATACACGATGCGCATGGCATATATGGGCCGGAGGTTGTAAATTACGCTGATTATTTACTTCTTACCACCTTCTTCTACCGTCACAGCACGGGATCTCGATGAAAGGGTCGTGATTAAAGCACTTAGTCGAATCGCCGTGCCCCTCCACCCACATGAGGACCGATAGAGGACCGATAGCATTATCTGGCTCTTCACGATTTTAAACCGACTTCTTACACCAGCACGGGTCACCACAACACAATTGTGCTGCAAGCACGAGGTCGATGCATCAAGTCACCGCCATGGGTACTCAACCTAGACGCAGTAAAGTGCAATCGAAAGACCTCTTGCAGTTATCACGAGAAGCGCAATTATGAGGATACGCAAGACAGAGATAAAACGCTTTCATGCGTGGATTGTGATATCTTGATAGCCGTTCGCACTGAAATACCTAGTTGTAACAAGCTCAAGATCCCATCGTTTCATGTCATCAATCAATCGCTCAAGTAGTTTCCATCCCATTTGTGGACTCATAAAAACTGAACGACCCAAGGCGGCAGATCCCCGAATTTCCGTAATTCCGTAGAATTTGACTGTCATAAAAAGCAAAAGACGCAAAATGTTAAAACGAACCAATCATTTCCCATACTAATAACAGTGGATCGGCGAGCAGGTGGGCGGCAATGAAAGCATGCCCATATGAGCCGAATCCAAGGCGGTGATGGTGCACTTAGTGCTGGTAGTTGTTACCCCATCCACCGCGCTGCTGGCCATAGCCACCGTACTGGTTGCCGCCGAAGCCGCCCTGACCGTAGCTGCCGTACTGGCTGGACTGGTGGCCCTGGCCAGCAGAGTGCTGGCCGCCAAGGCCTCCAAGGCCGCCGTACTGGCTTCCAGACTGGCTGCCATGGAGGGCATGCTGCTGCTGGACGTGGCTTGGGTATCCGCCATAACTCTGCTGAGCAGACTGTGGTGGTGGCAACGCGGACTGTCCTGGAGCAGCGTTGGCAGCAGATCCTGGACGAGCAGCTTGAGTGAGAGATGGACTTGGACCGTTGCTGGCCTTAGCGTCACCGAATGGCTTCAAGTCATCCGCGGCACCCTGCTGGGAGCCTTGTCCGTACTGCTGAGATTGTCCCTGGTAAGAGGAGCCACGGCCGAAAGAATCCATAGAGTTAAATCCGGTGCTGCCGCCAATAGGCTGAGCAGCAGCTCCAGACTGCTGGGAAGCACCGCGACCATACTCGCTAAGGCCTGCACCGACAGCGCTGTCGCGACCGTGCAGCGAAGATCCGCCGAAGGCACCAGCAGCTGGCGATGGAGTGTGATCGTATGGAGTCTGTGGAGACATTCCATAAGCGTGTGGCTGATTATACATTCCGCCCTTTCCGTATGGACCAGCACCGTAGTTGCCCTGACCATAACCCTGATTGTAGTTGTTCATGTAAGCAGTGTAATATGGGCTGGAATAGTATGGGTTGCCGTATGGGTACTGCTGTCCGCCACCTGGCTGCTGGCCTTGTGGCTGGGTTGGGTGCGACTGCTGACCCTGGCTAGACTGAGTGGTAGCCTGCTGGGACTGGGTTGGTGGGTTTGGAGTTGAGTGACCGCTGGTTTGAGTCTCTCCGGCAGTAGCATATCTGGACTGAGTGGTCTGCGTGGTAGACTGAGGGAATGGAGAAGAGGACTCGGCGGCTGGGGCATTGTAGCCGCTGAACGAACGCTGAGCAGTTGGAGCCTCCTGATGGGCCTGTCCAGTCTGCTGCTGGCCGTACTGGCCACCATAGTAATTTTGGTAAGCGTGACGTTGCTGATCAGCGGTGTAATATTGAGAGTACTCGCTTGGAGCAGACGAGGCACCAGCTTGAGAGGTCTGACTCTGCTGGGTTGGATATCCATCGTATTGACTTGGAGCGGATGGAGCTTGCTGAGAAAATGGATCGTATGGCTTTTGGCCGAAGGCTGATTGCTCCGCGGACTGTCCGTAACGGCCATACTGGCTGTACTGGTGGCTCCCCTGGGATACCTGCTGCGACATAGACTGAGCTCCTGGAAGCGGACTTGGCAGTCCTGGAGCAGCGATTGGAGCGGATGGCAGACCCTGTGGCTGCTCCTTTGGCTGTGGAACTCCTTCCTGGACGGCGACAGCTTGTGGAGCTTGTGGAAGAGAAGCCCTTGGAGCGGAAACTGGGGAATGCTCTGGCTGTGCACGAGTCTCGGTCTCCTCACGGTCTGCATCAACGTCCTCTTCTCCGCTGCTGCCTAAGCTGAAAGCTCCAAATTGAACAGCGGTACGGTCAACATCACGGTTTCCTGGCATGCGAACTGCCTCCTCCTGGTCGAGCACGCGGCGCTGGAAGCTGGACGCACGCGGGGCACCACCGGCAGCCTTCTGGGCGGAAGTCGCAAAACCGCTTGGTGGCCCTGGGCGGGCAGACTGGCTCTGAAGAGCAGAGAATGGGGTGGCGCTGGTAGCTCCAGATCTTGGGTCCCATGAGCTGGCAGCAGTGCTGGCGGCAGTCGCACTTATAATTGGACCAGAAGTGTCAAGAATTTGCTCCAAGTTCGTCTCAGTAAGCTCGTGTCTAGATGGCTCAATAACTTCTGGAACTGGCGCTGGCGCCTCGGCGACAACTGGCTCTTCGATCTTGGCCTCCTCCTCTGGCTCTGGAACAGCCTCGATCTTGGCTGGCTCGGCGGCTGGTGGTGATTCAACCTTCTCCGGCTCTGCTGCTACCTCAGGAACCGGCTCTGGCGCCCTAAATATCACGTCAGCGCTGGAACAGCCATCTCGTATTCTTGTAGAACTTACTTCTCAACTGGAGCTGGGTCCTTCCTTGGAGCTGGAGCTGGAGCTGGCTTGAAGATGCTAGCCCAGGTCTTGCTGCCATCAGGAATGATGCTCGAAACGGCGGCCTTAACTGTCTCGGTAACGGTGCTTGCGACATCACCGGCACTCCCGCTATCGTTGGTTGGCGCTAGAGCATTCTCCTTCTGTGCAGGGGATCCCCATGCGTCTGTGGTTGGAACAGAAAGAGGAGCGGATGCTGGCTTAGTCTGGTTACCAGTAGATGGAGCAATTGGCCCTCCGCGTCCTCCACGTCCACGTCCACGGTCGCTGCCGCCGCGTCCGCGACCACCGCGGGTGTTATCAAATGCCCCGCGCTGAACGCGTGGAACATTGGTGGAGTTGGAAAATGTGGTAGTGTTTGTCTCTGGGGCCTTCGACTTGGAGCGATCCTTCTTTGGCTTCGAAACCTCACCCCATTGAGTGATTGTGCCTAGCTATGAGTAAGCTCGACCGCCCATTGACACATCCGACGCAACAGCCAATGAATGGCAGCGAGATGATAACATTGGAAATGGAGTTTTTGCTTACCATCAGTGATCCTCTCAACAGTGAGCTCTAAGTCACCGTCACACTCGTTCAACGCGTAGACGACATCGGCATCAGTCCAAGATGGGTACATGTCCTGGATCATGGTAACCTTGCCACCGTATTGCTTCTTCATCTGTGCGATCTCCGAATCCTCCTCAATCGCTGGTGTGGATGCATTGTCTGGGCTAGTTGATGCTTGAACTCTACCTCCACGTCCTCCTCTGTTGCTGAATCCAGCCCTGCCACTGCGTGCAGAGCCTCTGCCGCGAGGCGCAGATGGTCTTGATTGCACCTCAGACATCGTATGAGGTATTATGTATGGACAGGCAAATTGGCTTTATTTACGCTGTCGCGAGGGTGGGAGGTGTTTATTGTGGAAAAGAGTATGGTATTCGTGGTGGTTCGGGCGTTGTGGATTGGTAGAGGTGCGTTTAGAAGTTGTTTCGCGTAGGGGTGGACGAAAGATTCAGGGAAGTCTAGCCTGAGCGTGAGCTGTCGGCGCCTGAACGGTGAACCAGAGGTGCGAGCCTGAGCGTGGGCGTGGGCCTGAGCCCGAGCCTGCGGCGACGCGGCTGACACGCGAAAACCGCTAGACGAAAACGGCCAAGAGTACGGCTAGGTACTGTAGAAGATGAGAGCAATAAAATAAAAAAAGAAGAGACCTCAGCAAGGATATAAGATAACTAGTCTGGGAGATCGAATTTGCAAAATAAGCGAGGCTGAATTTCTGGTACCTAAATGAGTAGAGGAAAACGCCAAGACAAACAAGGTCGATTTATAGTACCTAGTGTGAAGGCAAGAAACTCACACACCATGAGATGCAGTAAATCATGAGGATACTTACCAAAAAAGATGCACCTCAGCGGGAATGCAATATAAGTGGCTTGGCTATTGGTTTGGGACAAGCAAATTTACAAAACAAGCGAGGCAGTATTTCTGGTACTCAAAACGAGTAGGGTAGAGGAAAACGCTAAGACAAACAGGGTGTGCTTTGTACTGTAGTGTCAAGGCAAGGCTCCTCATACCGTAAGATACAGTAGGTAAATCATGAGAATAATTCACAAAAACCAGTGGCACCTCAACAGGAATGGAGGATAATTAGTTTGCCTGTTGGTTGGGACCGGCAGATCTACAAATGGAGCGAGGAGGGATCCTTGGTACTCCAATGAGTATACGTGTCTGAAATATCACCACAAATGGAAACTGTTTAAAAATTCGCAAGCATCACAGCAAGATCATAATTTATATTAATAATTTATACTAAGCCACAACCTCATCTTTCTGACCTAAATGGCCACGCTGGAAAAAGTAGTGCTGCGGTCAAATTTAATGAATACTTAGAAATTATTTCGTATGAGGTTAACTGTTCCAACCATGGCATAGAAAAGCATAATCACGGAGGGGGACGAGCCACAGATGCCGCAACTTGAGGCGGCAGCGTGGGGTGCATATTAGGTGGAGGGAGGGGGGGGGGGG
>RCNJ01000021.1_pt1 | contig 135224 bp, 120 predicted proteins | sample 2041171 | NCBI WGS metagenome assembly RCNJ01 (sample SAMN09708213, study PRJNA481090) | feces metagenome | biome: feces | host: Pygoscelis adeliae | place: Antarctica: Rookery Lake | collected 2010-03-01 | reverse complement strand
AGTGCATTCCGTTTATTTAGCGGGTCGAACGTCCCGCCTTTTAGCCGATGCGCAGTTTTAATCGAGGCGCAACACAGCCACCAGGAACCCGGAATCGCCTTCCAGTGGGCGCAGGTCCCAGGTTTCCAGCATGAGGTCCGGGGTGAGCTGGGCCGCGGCAGCGTCTGCAAGAAAGGTTTTCACTTCGTAGCCGCGTCCCGCGCCAAAACCGATCACGATCCGTCCGCCTGGTTTCAGGTGAGCGCGCATTCGGTCATTCTGCGCCAGTAAAGGTCGCCTCGGTCAACCCCAACGATGAAATTAGCTATTCTTACAAACCACAAACTTTTGTGGCTTCACATCGAACAAAATGGAGTGCCAGTCACAGCCCATGATAATCGTATATGGCGAGGTTGTTTGGTCTCAGCCACAATAAGCCATAAGGGACGATTGCCTTGAGCCGACCGTAGTCAACGAAGACCAGAGCCCATTCGACGAGTTATCTTTGGAAAATTGGCCGTGTGTTCTAGATTCTGCCCCTAGCCAAATAATGGAGGAAGTATGTCGCAGAATGCTGCAAGCCACAGGGGAAGCGGGCAAAAAATGTGATAGCAATTTGCAAGGGTTTTACGGGATTCATACCGTCCCGTGCTTCGTAATGCCAAACTTGAGGCGACGACATACAGAAGAAATCTGTCTGTCCTTCGCTGAGGGCGAGTATGGAGTACGCGGACTTTCAGTGTTAGGCTTGAAAGGGCACCGAGCAATGATTTGGGCATAGATCGACGATCTCATCGCGTGCATTCGCGAGTCGTACGTGATGATAAAGCCCAATGTGGTGATCATGGCGGTGGCTGAAGAGCCTTACAGTACCCTGTGGCAGCAGCTTGCGGAACATTTCCAAGATGAAGCTTCAATACAACATCGTCGACAATCGTTACCTCAATGCTGTGCTGAACGCAGGTGCAGTCAACGATGCTGCCAATTACAACGTCCGTTGCATTTCGAGGCAAGCCTCACCCTTTATCAGATGTGGCTAACCATATGTGGCCACATTAACGGTAGAGTATGTACTCTACCTGTTCCCAAGACTTGCAAAAGCGGAATGAGGGTCAAGTGCTGTGAGCCATAGTACATGGTGGGCGGAGATATCCAGAAGTCTACCGTTTGAGGCCGCACTTCCCCCGTCAAAATGGCACAAACATCCTCGTGTCTTAAGCCTTCTCCTGCCGAGCCACACAAAGGCGCGACACTTGATCGTGTGAGCGCCGCCGAAAACACTCAAACATGTCGCCTTGCTCGTCACAGCACATTTCTTGCAGCTGTCACGGCTGAAAAATGTCAGACTCATGTGGTTGAGTCGCACGTGCGAGAACAGTTCTATTTGACACGCTGTCGGTAGATTATGGCGTCGGAATGCGACGATGCAAGCAATAGATGTCGATTTCGTGATCCGTGTTTGGCATGTTTGAGGTTACAAGCTGGAGCAGAACATCCCGGTTGAGAGGTAGCAAGATGAAAGCCCGCGTTGCGGCAACGATCGGCTCAATAGGCTCTAGGATTCCTGGGCCACGATAGAGTAACAGGATGTCCAGGCTTCTACGACTTCGTTGATGGTCGTCCGAAGCCTATACGGAAGTGGCAGGAATTGATCGCACTTTGGCGAGTACGAAGCAGTCCGAGATTAGTTGTAGGCGGCGGACATCACATGTGTTGCATTGAAGTCGCTATAGCCACTCCGTCGCCAATGAAGCCTCTTGATGACGGTGATCTAAGCCTTCAGCAGATTAAAATGTGGGCAGGCAATCTGACGGAGTGGAGTTCGTCCCCGAGGTGTATAACCACACAGATCGCAAAACGCCGGCTTGATGTTCTCATAGGTAGACCTAGCAATGCTAAGAGCAAATTGCAAGTCGTCTCAATTCGGAGGGGGTCGAGTCTGAAACCCTCTGGCTTGTCTGCGCTAAAAGCGCTTGCTGATAGTTGCGACTGACCCAGACACCAAGGTGGACGTCGACTGAAAGAGGAAAACCTGAAATACCTCGAAGATAGCATATCCAAACATCTCCGTGGACTGCAATGAGTGGCGAGTGTTGGATACTTGAGGAGTACTTGAGGAGCTTAGTGCCCCTTCAGGATTAGGATGACCGTCGCAAATGTGGTGACCGTCCGTTGCAAGTCCCACGGCCATTTTAAGTTTCAAAATTGCCATCTAAATAGCGAAAATAAAGAGCTGCAAAAGCAAGAATAGCAGAGAAAATATTGCTCGATCTTTGAGTTGAACAATTTAGGAAATAAAATTGAACCAAAAAAAAAAGGCCTCACAGCGTCTTCGACCGCAGATGCCATGCTTCGTCTGGCATGACATGTCCGACAACTGAATTTCTGAGGGGGGCATCCTCGCCGCCATTTCCTCGAGCGCTTTCAGTCCAACACCGTTTCGTCCTCGTCCTCGTCCTCGTCCTCGTCCCCGTCCCCGTCCCCGTCCCGCCCGCCCCGTCCTTCCTCCCGTCCACACTACCGTTCAGCACGCCACCCGGCCTGTATCCAGCGATGTATCTTACAGCGGAGTAGATACTGCCTTGCTCGATGTCTAATGATTTGCTGCTCGATGTCTAATGACCTGCTTCCCAAAAAAGCAAAGTTTTGATCAAAGCTCAATCTGATCGATTATCTTATGTCGGCGCTATCGATGTCGTCTTACCAATAGACATTCTTTTGAGATTCGCCTACTGTAAGACAAACTGCTACTGGTAAAGCAGCCTCCAGTGACAACATCCCTTCATTTTCCAGAGCAAGCATGGGCCGCTTGAATGCGACCGCTCCTTTGCATCTGGCCGCTGTCTCCCCGCAGATGGTCCCAGGGCCATCTCTTGGCGGCCAGCGCCTTCTGTAAACTCGAATGCATGCAGATGCCTCTAAGCCTGTAAGCCTGTAAGCCTGTAAACCAGACCCTACAGGTTCGGGCCATCTTTGCAGCACACCCAGTCTGCTCTCATGCTACATCTTGCCGCCTTTTCAGGTTCCAGTGACTCTCATCTCCTCATATCCCCCCATGTTTCCAGTCGTCATGTCCTGTCCCATATACATGCTAAATACTCCCGCAACCCACGTTTTTGCGTCACGACCTTGTCTGATTTCTACACGAAGAGTGGGCTCAGACCTCCGTTCTTACTCTTCCAATCTCGATACACAGTTGCATCACATATATCATCCGTATACCCCAGACCGAGTTTGCAAGACTCGACTCGCATTCTCTGGACCTCCACAATCTGGAGAGGATCAGAATTACCTTCCTCGATTTCGTCAGCCGACCTGCGTACCTAGCTTTTCAATCTATACACACGGCGTTCCACAGGTCTAGAGTCTGTGAGGGGATACCGGCGACTTCATCGCCATTGCCATGCAGACGTACATTCGCTTGACTTGAGTCATACCGAGCAATTCGGCATATAGCACCCACCGAGACTTCAACAACCATACGCCGTGAATGCTTTGGGGTTATACAGAGGAGTCTGGGCATAGTATGCACAATATGATGAGCCACATAGGAATGGAGCATGACCCGAACCACCAACATCATCAAGATGACCACTACAACAACGATGCCTGGGTGCAGGTGCAATACCCGTCTTCCCACCAGACTTCACCCATAAACCAGTATCAGAACTATCAGTATATGCAAGGGTCAGGGCCACATAGTCTTCCTGTTCAGCAGCCCTATGCTCGAATGCCGCCTCCACCAACTCACCACCAACTCCTTCCGCTGATCATGCCTTCCAACCCAACGTGGCCAAGTATGTTGACCAATCCGGCAGGTAGGTACCAGGCTCCTATGGCTATTCCTCACACTGCTCCACCGACCAAGGCACCGAAACTGCCAGCCATGCAACCATCTCCAAGAAGGACTCTCACCGACCAAGACCGAAGGCGAATGTGCCAGTATCATGAGGACAACCCAACAGTAAAGCAGACCGAGATTGGGGGTGAGTGCCAGCAATCGAATCCAGAGTATTCTCATCAATAGCTAACAATGTTCAGCAATGTTCGGCGTCGAAAGAAGCACTGTTTCCAAGGTGTTGCGCCAAAAGGAGAAGTATCTATTCCCAGAAGATAGATGTAGCTCGCCAGTGAAGAGGTCCAAAGGAAAATTCGTAGACATCGACAGAGCTCTTTCCAGCTGGGCTCGGAAGTCTCAGGACCAAGGTATTCCTCTCACAGATGCTGCAATCCGGGAGAAGGCTCGAGTATGGGCAGCGACGGTGGGCAACACAGAGAGCCACGCCAAGGCCAACAGCTCTTCTTGGCTCGAGAAGTTCAAGCAAAAGAACAACATTGGAAAGGGAGAAAAGCTCGTGAGAAGAGCTTCGGAGGCCAACATCTCTGACAACGGGTCATACAGCCACGAGAACTCGGCTGCTCAGACCCCAAGTGGGTACTCGCCAACCTCGCCCGCTGAGTCGCCATTGTCAGGATCGAAGATCGACGCACACGGAAAGACAGAAGGAGGCGATGACTATTTACTATCTGGTTACCGTCAAGCCAACTCCCAAAGCTCGACCTCACTGTCAAGTGCATACACGGACAGCCAGAGCCCAGGTGCGCAATTCAACTTTTCGCCTGAGACGACGCAAGGTCCATTCATGCCATCTCAGCATGCACGGCTGCCACCACCTACTGGCAATGGCTTGTATCAACCTCGCCCGAGGAGCCAGACATTCCCAGCGCTCAGCGTGGATCCGAGCTTCGCTGGAAGCACCGAGAATGTGACGGGCAGACACGGGTCAATCGACTCGCCAATCGACATACCATCGGCCTTTAGCATTGACTCCACGATCTCTTCGCCGGCGCTGCGTCACCGCTCAAGCAATGGCTCCATGCGACGACTTTCATCTGCGACCAGTGCTGGAAGTAGCATGCTTCTTCCTCCCGGATCCTCACCATCTTCGCCTACCCAGGACGATGCTAGACGTGGATTAGAAACGTTCATCAACTTCATGAACACCACCAACGCCCAGCAGCTGTGCGACCATAGAGATATGGAGACAGTCTATAAGCTGACAGAGATCTTGCGGAGGCAGAGTCTGGGCGGATCAGGGCAGCTCGGTCGCATCCAAGAGCAGGACTCTGAGAATGGCGGTATGAAGTTGGAGCGAATGAGCGTTGGCGCGTAAGAGCGGACTTTGTACAGTCGCGCTTGGACCTCTCATTGCCTGGCTTCGTGGGCAGGACACATCCAAGTTCTTGATTTTTGATTTGGAATGAACGACGCTCTTGCATCGAACTCCCCATCCTTGGCACTTGCACCCACCTCTACACACACCACCACGACAGCACTCTGCGTTTTCTTATCGACAACAGCAACACATCGTCGCGATATCATTATTTCATAGGTTCGCAATGTACTGCAAGCAGGGCGGCACCATGCTTTATCTTTGGCACCTCGACTTTTGAGGATCGCGATCGTTTTCTCCAACCTTCACTTCATGCTACGTCGCCCCACAACACCTTTCTCTCGGCGCATACCACGGAACAACAAAACAACATCATATACCCTCAAGACATACCCCTGCCCACGCAGACTGTACTGTTCCCATATTTTCTTTCGGCTTATATTTCTTTGGCTCAGAAGTTGATTGATCTCGGCAACCTCTGTGCCGTTTGTTTTTTCTGTGGCTTTACGTATTCGTGCATCTATTGGACCTGCTAGCAGCGACATGGCTCGTCTGTCAATATTGTCTCTTGTTTCTTCGGAATGGTAATTCGGGCATGGATACATAGGGTGAAGAATGAGACGGGGTGCGGGAAGCAGGAAACAGGAAGGTGTATTAGGGATTCCGGTATATACTAAAGGCCACGCTATTGTGTACAGGCCGAGGCAACTCAACAACCCTGATTTGGAGGCGATTGGACATGCGAAGGTGAGGCGAGAGGGGAAAGTCACGAACGAAGTAGGATAGTGCAGATAGCTGGGTGGCAATATTTGGGCGGTAGCATCATTAAGGAGGCCCCTTTTGACAAAAACCCTTGGTCCACAGTCCTCGTCATGGTGAACGTGATTCAATAGGGTGTCTAAACAGAGGGATCCAACCGCTCAGCTCTCAGCTGTGTAACTCCTTTCTCTGCCATCTCCGGCATCAGACGGACAACCAGAAGGTCAACTACAGCATACAGAAGATGCTTATTGAGGTAGCTGTCGCTGAAAACGTCAAGGATCTCTTCCACTTCCGAGATCTGTCTTTCTCTCCCGACGTTGCCGTGCTCCTCGGGGACGGTCCCATTGGTTTCGTGCCCCTCTTCTTTCATTCCGATGCCAAAGTAAATCTTCCTCACCGGCGATGACACTGCACCAAGGATGGTCTCTGCACACTTGCGCTTGATTTGCAACGTCTCCTCCGGCGTCGGCACGACCCGTGCAGGTCCAGGCAAGTTGTTTGGAAACAACGCGGCTCGCATAGAACGAAGCGCTGTGGGAATTACAGCCGGATTGACCACCCGAAGCGTGACATGCGCGTGGATAAGTCTAGGCGTGAGGAAGTTAGCAAATACATTCCCGTTTCGTGGACTGCGCGATTGAGATGAACGGCCACGCCCTTGTGTTGGTATCGCTTTAAAAGGCGATCTGGGAAAATTTGTACTTCGTAACACAGCAAACAATGACATGCGGACATGCTCGAGAGTGACTTAAAAAGATAGACGAGCTGCCGCTGGTAGAAGGATGCGTCCGGCGACAAAAATCGCCTAAGATAATGCCGCGTTTGGTCAGGCTGCGGAAGCACGCTTTGAGTAGACCGAGATTTCGCGGCGTTGAAGGATGAACAAAGAAACATAAACATATGTGGAAATGACAGTGATCCTCCACAGCGGCCCGCACTCGGAGCATTCATTGACATCGTGTGTTCGATCGTGAATGCAGCGCTTGCTTCTCCCAATATTGCGCATGGCACTTGCATACATGTGCATACATGTGCTCAGGAAACCACGCACGAGGCTTCGCCATGGGCCGCAAAATGGATGCTCGTCAGGATCAATGGGTCCCATTCGCATCGTAGCGCTGCAAAAGCGCACGGTACTAGGAAGGGCGAGTGTATCGAAGAGTCCGAAGATGCTGACCACGCCGAGAATGTCGACTAGCATGACCCCGAATCGATCTCCTGTATCAGCCGTGCCCTGCACCTCATTTTGTCATTGGCCTTGCTTAGGTGACAGTAGGGCACTAACCAGCCAGCCCAATCGTCAAGGATTGTGCTTATTAGGCTCGAATATTGGGGCGCGGGGCGAAGGTCTCTGATTCCGGAACCGTTGAGCAGACAGAACGTCACCTTCCATCGTGAAGAACAGGATTTTCTACCTTGCAACAACGAGGTTAAGGTCAAGGAGGTGTTGCAGACATGCGACAAAGTCCACTTTGGGAAAAACGCTGGCGGTGACCATGCGAAAAGACCTGCTTTGTCCGGTTCTGGGGTTAAAGCTCCCGAGACGAAGTTTTGATGATGCAGGATATTGAACTCTGAAGGCATTACAAAGTCGCAGTAAGGCTCGCGTGTGGCTCAAAATGCGCAAGATCTTGGGCCATCCTGCTCCGTGACAGTGACGAGATGGCGATAGCTGAGGTTGTTTTGTGGGCCTTACTGAGACTCGAGGTGGACGCTACAGCGCGGGAGCGGTGCGACGCGAACATCGCCCGGCTAAAGGAGCTGATCGCCCGCTCCAACCCACGCTTCTTCTCCGCTTCTCGCTTCGGAAACGCTAAATAGCTCAGGCATAAATGGCCCATGCTCCTCAACATTCGTGCATAGGCCGTGCAGCGTGCATCACGAAGCCTGGGCGCGTAATGAAGCCCTCTGAACGGTCGGTAACGGTCCAGGATGACATGGAACCCAGACAACTCGAATCACCACTGAAAATTCGAACTTCTTCAGTGGGCCGCTCCCTGGGTTCGTCCATATCACCACTAAGGATGGCATTGTCGACATGGAATGCAACTCGAGCATTTTTAAGATGGCCGGAAAAAATCCCTGAAATCGTGGCGACAAGTGTCTAGAATAACGCCACTGAAAAATTGCGAAATGAAAGGCTCGAGACTCGGAAAGTAATTTTCGCTGATTTTCGAGGTCTGTCTGTGGAAGTACCTGGTACTTTGCATCGGCAGAAGAGCTGTCATGGCAGCCATGAGATTTCCATGGCTATTGAGAAACGTGCTGAATCCTTCCCACTAGGGGAGGGTGTACTGCGGACGCGACCTTTTCAGAGACCTGCAGTTGTCTACCATTCTCATGACAACGGGCCTTCTGCATTCTAAATGGACACTACCACTGTCGCACAACACTAAACCTTTAGTTTACGACGAACAGGACACCACCTCTACCATGGTATCGCTCCCACTGGAAGGCCTCATGTCATATGACTTGCATCTCATGCGGGTTGTTGATTTCGGCCCACACTAACGACGAATTGAAAGACAAAACCAAGCACGGATACGAGTTAGACTTACTTATCAATTATCCTATCCGTTCCACCCAGTTGTCCTGGCCCGTGGACTGCCCCCCATTGCAGGAATGATAACGTTGCGCAGAGCCATGGTAATCTGACGTTTAAATCAAGGAGGCTCGAGACACATGGCCATATCTTCATGTTGACGATCGGCTGCGTTTCGTTATGTTTGGTTGTCGACATTTGAGAACTGAAAGACCTGGTCGAGAACGGCGAAGGTGGAGGTTGCAGATGGCCGGATGCAGTGGTTTGCTTGTTAGATTTCTTGATAAATGGTTTTATTCGTGTGGGTAAAGATGAAGATGTCGCGATAGTGGATATGATGAGTCGTATTGTCGTTAGTGCAAGAAATACATGCTGAAGAACTAACCAGAACGTCTTGCGCATCTGTGCCCGCCATGACGACTTGGTGTGGATCGCTACGGGAGCTTTGTCGTCCTGTGGCTTCCCAAGTTGGGCTGGCGGGATGCCCACTAAATCCTTTGGCTTTGTCTTCGTTTTCGAGATTTGTTCTTGAACAACCTCGATGATTTTGGCAATGCCCTCCCACAGCAGCCATGGCTCAGAGGCCTTCACGCCAATTCCGTTTCCTATTATCATATCTGACAGAATTCCACCCACAAGGGAGGTTAGGCAGTCGTTCTCAAGGTCTTCAGTGGGAAGCAGAAGAGCCAATAGACCCTGAACCAGCAGGTCTCTGTATGCAGCCTCATTGTCCTTCTGGAGAGTAATCGTCGATGGATCGGCAAGGTCTGGAACAGGCGAAAGAGGTGGACTTGGCCACAATGAGTGGTATATCATTCGTGGGTCTTCTCGGTATGGATGTGGGTGCAGTGGAAAGTGAGCGTTGCGGTATGCTATCTTGAACCTTAGTAACGTGCTCAAACCTATCTCCACCAAGCGAGTCTCCAACCCTGCTCGCTTGGATTTTCTGGACTCTCCAGAAGACATGGACGTCTCCATGCTTTGCGAGCAGCTTTGAGCCAATCTTAAGACGCGGCTGTAAACTCACCTCTAACGTGTGCATCCAGCAACTCAGGCAACTCGTCAAACAGCAATGCCTCCAAGTCCACCTTTCTCAGTCTTTGTTCCAAGCCTCTCGTAACATGCGCAATAACCTGCACAATTTCATCCACAAAAACTTGGTCTGGTGTGATTTTGCTGTACCAGGCATACACAAATTCCTTCATAATCACGGCCACAATGCCATAAACTTGCAGGTCCACCTCATTGCTGCTTGTCAATGGCGGCAGGAGATCGTGTATGGTGGCGCCTTTATCTGCTGTCGGACTACATAACACTCGCCGAATGAGTGAAATTGTAGCTTTGTCTGTTACAGCTTCTGCGATCTGTTCTGGAGTGCATTTGGGTCGAATAGGAGGCCTTGGTGGTTTCTGTAGAGCCTGAGAGCTTGCGGTTATCGCTGGCGTCTTTGGTCGAGGTTGGAGATGTAGCGGTAAACGAGACACAGCAGCTGCCATGGCAGATTAGTTTAAAAAGGTATCTTAGGTCATATCAGGTCGTAAATAAGAGGATAAGATCTCGCGATTTTGTTGAAACTATGAGAAGGCTGATTGTATCGCGTGAACATTGGACAACTTGGGGTGCACTTGGCGGTGGTGTTGTCAGCCTCGTGTGGGCTAAAGTGGTGACCGGCTGGATAGACGTCACCATGGAGGTCTAGACACTGATCAGACCTCACAGATTTTTGAAAATAGTCCCATGCTGATCAAAATCGAGTTATTTGGGAGAATACTACGATATACTACAAATCATTTAGAACGAACATCTACACCTTAGAGACAGGATTATCGTTGCCACTTGCCAATCACGTGAATCGTGAACCGAACCTCTCTTATGGGCCGAGAATAAGACCATAACTGTTTACAAGAACGCGTCTTAGAACGATCCGACACTTATAACATTGATCCAAGTCCAGCCATTTCTGAAGTGAAAGAGCTTGAATCGTAGACTGTTGTCGCCTGATTTCAGTTGCTGTACGCTCAATATAATCTGCCGCAACTTTTGTTTTGCTCGCACGGAGGGCGTCATCTCAGAGATAACGCCTAGACATCCACCGCTCCTTCCCAGTCTACTTACCTGCTTCAGGGTTGAGGAATTCTCAGCATAGCATTTGGGCTCAGCGGGAGATATATACTCGGGTCAGTCATCCTCAAGACAAAAGTTGTGTGGCCTGCCAGGCAGAAACGCAAAAGCCTCAAAACCATGTCCGCACCTCTACCTCAGTATGTGCAAGCACAGCAACCGCTGAAACCAGCCGAACCATCACCCGAGCCAGAGGAGGTCAAGAAGCGTGCCCGCTTTACGGACACGGAGCGTCATGGTCTTCGTGCACATCATGCCATGTTGACCTCATCTGGCATCCCTCTCCCACAATCTCATCTCTCCACGTGGTTCAAGACAACATACGGACATCCCATCTCACAATCGCAAATATCTAAGATCCTCTCGCCTCGCTACGCACACCTCGATGCACCGCCGAAACTACCGGATAACTGCCGTAACCGTGCCGCTCAACATCCAGAACTCGATAAAGTCCTCGGCGAATGGTACAACAAAGCCAAGGCCGATGGCGTCAAAGCGTCTGGCGACGACCTGCGCGAAATGGCGAAGCGTTTTTGGGCCGAGGGCAAAGGGGGCAGTGGGGAGATGCCAAAGTTCTCCAATGGGTGGTTAGAAGGCTTCAAGCATCGTCACGGTGTAGAGAGAAAGAAGTATAACAAAGATCCGAATCGCTTGCCTAAGAATGCTGCATATAAAGCGAAGCTAGAAGCTAGGCCGCCGGTGACGGCTGAGGAGGCAGTCAAGGCGTTGGATGTATTGGAGAGATGGATGGCACAGAATAAGGAGAGTGAAGATTCGAGGATGAGGGACTGGGTTAAGAGAAAATTGAGAGAGACGAGGGAGGTGGAGAGGGAGGAGAATAGAATTGCAAGGCAAGCGGCGATGGATGCTTACAGGCTGCAAAATGCGAGTAATGGAAGCAGTGGGAATCAATCGTTAGGCGGCGGCAGTCAGCCTTTGGGCGGAGTTACCCAGGAGATGTCACAAAACACAACGCAAAACCCAAATATTAACACTCCGCCGACATTTCCGATGCATCAGCAGCAATTGCAACAGAGGCAGCAACTACCACAAATGCCGCAGCAACAGAGGATCGATCCGAGGTTAGAGAGTATGAGTTCCGAGTCTCCGTATGGGCAAAGGTATCAGACGCCACAGGGTGGGATTGGTTCGATGGACCCATGGTTGCTGCAGCACCAACATGATCGCAACCACTAGATTTGGGAAACTGTAAACCAAAGACGCTTTGTTTCTGGCCGGCAGATGTAATATGTAACGTATCTTCCAATTGTCTTGTCGCAATCAAATATGAAAACGGCAGTGTCGATTGGCAACTGCAGCAGTTTTGAAAAGGTAACACCACAATCTTGAAAGTTGCAACCATAATTAACGATTCAAGTCACCACCCGGCCAATCATCAGTGGTCGAAGGGTTGATGGTAAATCCACGTTCATTCTATTTCCCCGAAACAAACCAAACGCCACGCTAAAGCCACAAATTTATCATAGAGTTTTCCGCTATTTACTCCTCAATCTCGAACCCAGTATGCTCAACATCATCATCCTCGTTAACCTCCGTCTTAACCTCAACATCCATCCTTACCGGCGTCCCCTTCATCTGCGCAACCCTCGCCTGCGTCATCTCAAAAACATACTGACCCAAATGCTCCACGCCCTCCATTATCGCCTGACCCGGTACTTCCTCCTCTTCCTCCGTTCCCTCCTCCTTCTTAATCAATCTCTGACTTGGCCAGAGTTCGCCAGTCACAAGAGTAAGTTTGTCAGGACGGCGGAAGAGCACGTCGAAGGCTTGGCGCAGTTCGTAGCAGGAATCAAAGACTTCGCGGCGGCCCAGGATGTAGAGGCCGAGACGGGCGCGAGAGAGTGCTACGGTTAGGCGACGGACGTCCCGGAGATAGCCGACGCGGGATGTGCGGGTTAGGGAGAGGATGATGTCTATAGTGGTGATTAGCAAAATACTTGGGTTCAGGAGTGGGATAATTTACAGTCATTCTGCTCTCCCTGGTACTTGTCCACAGTAGTGACGATTTTTGGCAATCCAAAGATTGGGTTACGTTCGCATCTATGGCCAAGCACATCCTTAATCAATGCCTTTTGCCCAGCATAAGTGGTCAAGATACTGATCTTCTCCTTTGGATAACCTAGGAGACGCATATATTGGTAAATAGCGACAGCGTACTCCGCTTCTCCCAAGTTCTGGATGAAATGCGGTGTTGGCTCAGCCTCGCCACGTCCCTTATAATCTGGGACATTGATGAACTGGTAGTCGTATCTGAAGCCCGCATTGGCTGTCTGGAACTCGGCACCTTTGAGAACCCGAGGCAGGTTGCCGAGGGTCGGATAGCGCCAGGAGTAAAGCTCTGCAATGCTTGGCCGAGCACGACCCTGCTTATCAAGAATAATGGCAGGCACACCTAGACGGACCAATCGAGCGAAGAGAGATTGTTCTAAATTAGCGTATTGGCGGAAAGCAAGGTTCTGCACAATCGGACTGTTCTGCAAGTGGTCACCACAAAGTACAACTCTTTGCAGAGGCGTAATGCCCTTCTTAGGATTTTGCAGAGCAAGAGGAATGAAGTCCTCAATCTCAGTGATCTGTGCTGCTTCCTCAATAATGACGTTATCGTAGTGGAAGCCCAGATCTACGATCTCGCGACGACGCATGGCGGCGTGTGTGGATGTCATCGCGATGATGCGTGCCTCGTTCGTGAGGAGATGGTTGGCCTTGTCGCGGTCGCGGCGGAGGATCTCGAATGGGCGTACATCGGCGAGCTCGGTGAAGATCTTGGAGATGTGGTGGTAGCAACCATTCACGATATCGAGGACTGCTTCCTTGTTTGCATTCTCAGGGAAGAGTGGTTGTGGTGCATTGGATAAATAGAGGTGGAATGGGAAGGCCTCAATGATGGCTTCCTTGGTGATTTGTGGATCATTGATGGTCTCCTGGAAACGAGTCCATGTTGGTTCGACGTACACGGAGTTGAAGTACCCTGCTGTCTCCGCGGAGCTGCCGTGAGCACCTGGTGCATTGAGGTTCTGGGCTAAACGATCTACTTCGAGGAGGTAGCGATCTCTGTTCTCGAGGAAAGACTCGACGCGGCCGTGCTTGCTGAAGTTGCTTTCGGTGTCGAGTTCTTCCTCTCCGTGTCCAAGGCGGAGAAGGTGCCTCTCGTCGATATCAAGAGCAACGATCTTCTGGAACAGCTGGTTCAGGGCTTGGTTGCTGTGTGCAATAAGCAATGTCCTCTGCTTAGGGAAGTTGTGATAGATGTTGTTGATGATCTGAGTCGCCACATCTGTCTTTCCTGTTCCTGGTGGACCAACGATCACAGTCAGGCCAGGCTGGGTACCAGAGATGATGGCCTCGACCTGAGCGGGAGTGAAGCGAACGTGGTTGAGCTTGACGGCGTCGATAGGATATGGTCCAGTATTCGGTGGCTTGTAAGTCGAGACTTGGATAGACTGTGGTGAAGCGGCTGGGTGCTCCGGCTCTGGCTCACGACGTCTCTTCTTCATGAGCTTCTCTGGTGCTGGCGCTGGCCCCTTATTGATATCCTCAAGCACGTATGGTGGGCCAAAGCTGCCTTGAGCATCATCAGTAGGCTCAACCACTTTTCCTGGGAAGCTCTCAATCAGGTGCTGCCAGTCCAAGAACGTATCTCTATAATCAACCTTCCTGATCTTGTTTGAAATGTTTGGGTAGGTGGCCCCTGATGGGTTACCATATCCCAGGAATACATCATGCAACCATGGTGCCAGGGGGACCTCCGAGAGTGTCAAGCTTCTGATTGACTGCAAGATAGCCTTGAAGTTGTTCTCGCGCCCTCTGCGGCGAACGAGAAGGTTGGCGGACTTGTAGACATCTGGCTTCCCCCTTGCCGTGTGATCTTCGTCCTGCTGGTACATAGTAGCATCAAGCTTGACTTGGAAGCGAAAACCACGAGATCTGCCAATGCTCTGCTGCCCGGCAAAATTCCTCAATGGGCGCCCATTATCGTCGATCATTTGAGTGACTTCGGCGGCGCGGATGTGCTTGATGCCCAACTTCTTCATGTCTGACTTCTCCGCACCCGCACCGTTCGAGACGTTCTTGGTGACATCAACGGACACCAAGAAGACAACCTCATCTGGACGTATAGACTCCCATTCTTTACGGACGTTATCTGCCAGACGGTTGATGTCTACCCACACCTCAGCATTCACAGCAGCAGGCTTGTCGTCGCCAACCATAGGTGGCACAACCTCTAACACGGCCAACCTGGAAACCTGAAGAGCCATCTTAGAGAATCCTTCAAACTGTGTCTCGCCATTCCTGCCAGTGGATGGTCTCAACCTCTTAAGCGTATCCTCGATGTCCTTGCGAATCTCGAAGAATGCCTCACAGCGATGGAGAATGAAAGAGCGCCACAAGAAGTCGCCAACAGTGAGGTATTGTAGGTTGAGTTTAGGAAGAGCCAATGCTTGGAAACCATTGTATGTCTCGTTGCGGAGCAATGTTGGGTCGAAGAGTGCTGTCTCTGTTGGCAGGATACTCAAATTTTGAGCATTTTCTTGGAAAGTCTTGCGCCTCTCAAATGTGGAGAGCAAGATCTCCATTATTGTTGCCCGATCGCACACAATCCGGGACAATTCTGGATATGACACTCTCAGCTCCAACTCCTCAGTCAAGGTGGTAAGCTCCTCATCATCAAGCACAGTGAGGTGCTCCTCAATATCTTGTCTCTTCTCTAATGAGCCAAAGTTCGCCAAGGCAAGGATTATGAGCTTGTCCTTGAAGTGCTTCAAGGCCGTCCTTTGCAAGCTGGCTAGCTGTGCGCAATGGCGCTCATAAGCCTCCTCACGCGAGTGCTGGACTCCTGATTGGTCATCAATCGAGAAGTAGGCGTAATGGCTCAGAAGGGTGTGCAAATCTCTAAGAAGTCCATTGGCCTCCTCATTGTACATGAGTGAAAGTCTGATTATAGCCAGGGTGTTGAGATCGTGCAGGAGAGTGTTGACATATCTCCGAGTTGGCAACTGGCTCTCCAGATCAGACAAAAACTCAATGAACCTCTCACAGTATTTCAAGTTGTCAGCCTTGCTGCTTGGATCGTATAATTGGCGGAAGAAGTCCAGGATCATCGCATACAGCCATGACCTCTCAAAGCGTAGTCTTCCTTTAGTAGCATCGTCTGCTGCATCGTACCTTTTGCTAGCTGCCCTCCACACCTTTCTCAGTTGTACGCTTTGCTCAAGCTTCTTTTCTCTCTTCTGTTCACTAGACAAGTTGTGCCACATGGATATCGAAACAAGAGGGGCGCACTCCTTGCGCACGATGCCGCTGTCGAGGGACTGGAAGGCGCTTATTATGAATGCCAGCAGATGTGTACGAATATTGGCGGACAACGTGTCGTCTAAAGTCATGGAAAGAATGCGTCTGAATAGTAACGAGAAGTTCGCAGAGTTATCTGAATATATATCTGTAGCTTGTCAGAATAAGACCCTGGCTGGTAAACAATCTAAACTTACTCCATATTGGTAAATGCTCTTGACTGCGCACATTCGATATCAGCACAATCAAGAGCACATGGTGATTCGAGGCATCGTCTGAATATCCTGGCCAAAGATAGCTGCGACCAGTTAGCTTGGGGTACTCTTTATTTGTTTGAGAATTGAAGCGCACCTTTCCAGAATCTGCAGGTTTTCTAACACCAGAAGCGACCTATATGCAAAGTCCTCCTTCTCAAGCACATCCCAAATCTCCTTCTTCAGCACATCCGGCTTCACTGTAACCTTGCTCGATTTCTTCTTGAGCCAGTATTTATTCGCAAGCTGCGCAAAGGGACTGTTGCCCTGCAAATCTGCCACAGTTGGGCGCCCATCATCAATTCCCCTCGGCACCTCTGTGGTTCCTCTAGTTCGTGGTGGCATTGTTGTTGGGTTTGTTGTGTTTTGCGCCTATTTGTTTGCGCACCACCTTAAAGATCGCGGTCCCAGAACTCAGAAACGCGACACTTAAGTTCTGGGGAACAACGACGTCATGTGATTGGTGCAAATAAGGTCGTGGTTAGCTCCCGCGCGCATGACCGTATCGGGATCTCGATTCACGACCTGTCAAAGACAACACGAACACCAACACCACAACCACCATTTAACTACAATATTTCGAGACGCACTCCAAATACGACTCGATTTCACCTACATATCAAACGAATAACGCGGAAGTGCATGGGAGCGAAGATGGCTTCCTACGATGTGGAGGCGGTTGATGTCGTCAAGGGCTACCTGGACGAGATGCTCGCAGCCGTAGGCGCGATTTCACGAACTGACGCGATAGAGCCAGCAATCCAGAAGAGCGACATTGCCGCCGTCATACAAAAGTTCTACGATGCGCAAATATTCGACTCAGACCACGACGACAAGAAGTCGCTGCGAAACGCCATAATCGAGACCGTGGTTCGAGACGCCTTCGTCGCACTCCTGGTGAGGACATCGACCTCGCACGATCGCCGCACAATTCTGACCGAACATTAGGCAACATGCAAAATTAATCAGCCGGACTTCGTTCAAGTATGGAACTTGTTGGACGTTGTCAACATGCTTGCCGACGACGAACAATGCGACTCCGCTCTACAGTTCTGGCTCGTTGAAGAGCTCCTAGACAGCCAGACCATAGCAGGATGCCGGAAAGTGTTCGACTATCTTGAGTCTCGGCGGGAGCGCATGCATGCAAAGAAGGATCGCGGGAAGAACATCGTCATTCTGAGAACCTGCAATGAGCTGCTGCGAAGGCTTTCCAGGGCGGAGGACACGGCGTTCTGTGGCAGGGTTTTTATCTACATGTTTCAAAGCACCCCGCTCGGCGACAAGAGTTCTGTCAATCTGAGAGGAGAGTACCACGTTGAGAATGTGACGACCCATGATCAGACGCCTGCGCCCGCCAACAATGGAGACGAGATGGAGGTCGACGCAGAGGCTAAGGCACCGCCAACTGGACCAGCTTCAGACGACAAAGAGACTCCGGTCAACAGTAATGACAAAAATGGTTCCAAAGCCGTGTCATTTTCTGGGAAGCAAAGCGCAGGCGATGCGGAAAATGTCACAGCCGACGAGCTCTACCCTACCTTCTGGTCTTTACAACAATATTTCAGCCAGCCCAAACAATTATTCGAGCGCACTAATTTTGACCAGTTCAAGAAGTCGTTTGAGGCCACTCTATCCTTCTTCAAGCCTTACCACTTGACGCAAGCGCCAAAGCTTTCGCCAACGCCCGAACATTCTAGCGGTGCAACTGCCTCAGTAGACTCACAAATAGGCAGGAAGAGGAAGCGTGGAGCAGGGGACGTTGGTGGCGAAGAGGAGGATGACGATTTCGCCAACACCTATAACCCAAAATACCTCACAAGCCAGGACCTCTTCGAACTCGAAATCAAGGATACCACCTTCCGCCGCAACATCATGGTCCAAGCGCTGATCATTATGGAATTCCTCTCCTCACTCAGCGCCAAGGCGAAAGAGAAGTCTAAAGGCATTGTAAAGCCGAACGCCTCTGTCATGTACGCGGACCAGGTCCTTGCCGAGGATGACTTGACTTGGGTGCTGCACAGCAGAGATGCGATTATAAGTTATATCAAGAAAGATCACGATGGCCCATTCTTCGCCCGCGCTGTTGAGGCGACCTTGTCGCGAGACAAGAATTGGGTGTACTGGAAGCAGGAGACCTGCCCACCCATTTCCCGTCCAGCAATTAAGTCAGCAGACTATCTGGCTGCCAAAGCGACCCTCAAGCGTGTCACCAAGAAGAGAAACATACCAAAGGCGCCAATGGGTGCACTGGATCTCACTTTTCTTAGTCAAGCTGATGCGATCGAGAACACGGAGCGTCTGAAGAAGCCGGAGAGATACCAACTACCGGATCTGATGAGCTTCAAGAAGAAGATTGCGGATGATGATTTCGAGATCGGGATGCCGACGAATGACGAGAGTAAGAAGATGGCGTTGCAGTCGAAGGAGAGTAAGAAGTGGAGGGCGCTGAGGATTGCGAAGTTGAACAAGATGGTTTTGTTTGATAAGCTGTCGGATCTGGATAACGTCGATATTATCTTCAAGGGGCCTGAGGTGGAGCCTGAGGTGGAACCAGAGGTGGAGGAAGAGCTGGAGAAGGCAAGGGAGGGCGAGAAGGAGGCAGATAAGGGGCATAATAATGGTGAGGAGGCGAGGGAGGGCGAGCAGAAGGCTGATGAGGAGAGGCCGGAGGGCAATTCGATGGCCGTGGACACCACTGGAGCAGCTGATGAGAAGCCCACCCAGAAGGAGATCAAAGAGCTCGCCGTGGAGGTTATCGCCACCAAAGAAGGAGAGCAGGTTGTTGACGCTGTTATTGAAAGGGCTGAAGAAGTTACCATTGCTGTGCCGGAAGAGGTGAAGACAGCCGGGGACGTCACAATGGACGATGTAAGCAATGCATAGAATGACGTTTGAGGACAGTCATAAACTGGGATATTTTGGATGGGTTGATGCTTTAGCGAAGGCGTCTTATGGTAGATACTTGGCCATGTACCAGTGAGAGTTCAGTACGAGGATACCCGAAATAGATGAATGACGTTCCGTTGTTTTGTGATGAATGCACATCTGAGTGCAATACAGTTCTAGCAGTGCAATGTGAATGTAGCCATGGAGTGCCCACCTAGATAACGACGAAGCTAACGTTAATTTTGTGATAAGAATGGTCGACTCGACCAACCGATTAGGGGCAAGCATAAAGAAGTTCAAGGTTGTTTTGAGATAGCAACAACGGAAGAGGCTTTTCGATTTTGAGTCAGGTTTCGAAATCGACTAGGGCTTGCATCGTGAGGATTGGTAGTGATGAGCACTATTTGAGGGAACCTTCCTGTCCTCGGGCCTGGCTGTTCACTGACAATTCGACACAACGGACAATACCTCGCGGGTGTGGATCTAAACACGCTCCACGGTTGTACATAATAGCTGGAAATAATGGTTTTTCGTTAATTATTTGTACATGAGAAGCTACCTGATTGCTTCATTGAGGACATATCTCCCAGGTCTTCCTGACCTGCCTTGTTGCAGGACACTTTTGCGCGGCGGCGCTAGATGTTACGCCAGAATGTTCACCAGCTTAACCTTCGCTGGTATGCACCCTCCGTCCTCATGTGGCCTCAGCTATGCACACTCTTGCGTCGTGGTATCATATGTAATGCATCTCCATGCCTCGGCAACAGAGAGCCCTGTCTGTCCTCGGTCTCATAATATTCCGTCGACTTGAGCGCAGAGTCCCTTCATCTATATCTTCCATAACCACCGGCTCTTCCACCACCATTGCGTGGGCCACGTGGGACCTGAGCATCGCTGTAAAGTGGTCTGTCCGAGCTCTGGTCATCAGTGTCCATGCGATCATCTCCAAAGCCGTAAGATCCGTCGATAATCTCTGGGCGGGCGTTGAGAGAGTCGCTACGGCTGTCACTGCGGCTCTCGTAGCGTGGTCTGTAGTTATCAGCGTTGTTGCGGATACTGGTGCCCTGGGCAGGCTGTGCGCGACGGCGTGGGCCTGATGGGATGGATGCTGGGGTACATGGAGCAGCTAGTGTTGCGAGCGCGGCTGGTGCTGGGTCGGTAAGAGCGAAGACGTTGTCTGGCTTGATTAAGAGGCGAAGGACACGTCCATCGGCCTATCGTGTATGTTAGTTCGCTGGCTTCGAACATTCCGATCCTAAAGAGCTCTGCTTACAGTTTGGCCATTGAAAGTGCCAATCACGCAGTTGGCTGCCTCCCTCGTCTCAAACATGACCTCAGCGACAATCATAGGGACATGAGCGATCAAGTGACACTCAATAACCCTGACTCCAAGAGCTCCAAATGCGCTCTCGATATCTGCGACTGTGGTTCCTGGCGCAAAGTTCTGTGCTTGGACGACGCATGGGCCGGCAATGCCTTTGATTGCGATTCCGCTGGTACCCTTGATGCTGACTTCTCTTGTAACGTCTGGACTGGGGCTAGATCTGTTCAAGGTTCCCTGGAGGCGAGCTGCGCGTACGTTTTTGTTGCCTGGTCCAGTTGGAAGAGCCTTGTTGCCATTTTTGCTTGCTCTGACGTATCTGGCGATGACAGATCCTCCGCCGAGTCTCGGCGATCCTCTTGGAGATGCGGATGCCTTTGAGGTGCATTAGCTATGTGCAATGGTGTATGTGCGATTCCTTGCTGACCTTTTGAACACCAGTTGGCTTGCCGAAGCTGACTCTGCTAGCAATATCACCACCCTTGCGAACCGGCGTACCAGCGGCAGGGGCGCTCTTGCGACGATTGCGACCAAAGATCTCCTGTGCTAAAGTTTGCGCTTTGCGCTTCTCACGATCTGATGGATGTTAGAGAGGTGTCTGGCGCAAGGTGACATATAAACATACCCGTCTGGAGCATCTTGTTGAACTCGACTGCAACATCTGGAGTCTTAGCCATTTTTGCTGTAAGTTATTACTTACTGTATTTGAAGACAAAGATTATTGAAAGGCACAAAGCGACAAGCTCGAAAGTTTTGCACAGAGAGTTCTTGAGTCGAGCCTCTTGATGTTTGCGCGGCGCAGGTCAACAATAGACAGCCTCAAAGTTGTAAGGCTACGGAGGTACCTGAATGTCCGGCGCGTCGGAGTTTCTCCGGATAACGCGTCTCGCCTTCTTCCAAATATGGATCACGTGTGCCAGCTTCTCTCCTTCCCCTTCAACAACCAAGTCAAGACTCGACCTCAAAAGCTGGCGAGGTAAGTGTTTCTCTTCTCTCCGTATACATCTTTGTTCATTCGCACTATTCACCAAGGCCTTCTCACTTGATTCTTGGCCTTTTTAGAAGTTATATTTCACCAATTGGATTCCATCCTTGCCCCTGAGCATTGAGCTCCTCATTCATATACGTTTTTGTGTCTCCCTTACCCTATGTATATAGCCCCGTTTTCAGCTCCGGATTGGTCGGTTTTTCTCTTCCAGGAATACCTTTCTTGCAAGTATGGTGAAACTTTCTAAGCAAGCGAGTCTACGAGACCGGTTTCCAATTCTTTCATCCCTGGAGGATGATAACTCGACGCACCAAGGCCCTGGCCTCAAACGCAGCAAATCTATATTTTCTCTAGCGCAGGACTTCTTCAAGCTGAAGGTCAATGACAATAATGATGCAAGCACGCCCGCCAAACCAAACTCCTCTGCAGGAGCTGGCTCATGGAATCCCTTCGCGTCGTTACGTGGAGCGGCAACCAGTCTCGACAACGGCTTCTTCAGTATTCGTGGTAGAGGAACATCTCCAAGGAAGTCAGCTTTCACAGGCGGTGAGCAGACTTCCGTCCCTGTGTTCACCATCTGGTGCTAACTGGTTAGATGTTGAAGACAACGATTCCTCGCCAGTAAAGCGTCGAAAGAGTCTTCATGGTCTTCAACAAGCTTGGGGAACCGTCGGAAAGAAGTTTACGCTCAGAGGCAACCGTCGCTCAGCACCAATACCTGATTCACTGAGCAACCTCTACCGCGAGTACGAAGTTGATAGTCCAACGGATAGTGTTGAGCTGGTCTCACTGCCGAAGAATTCTGCGGAACGTCACAGCCACATTGAGCATAAAGAAGAAGAAGAGTCCATGCTATTTACTGGACCATCACCAACCGAAACAGTCACTCATATAATCTCGGCGACCACTCCTGCTGTTATTCCGGAAGAGCTGCATGAACAAGGTTGCCTATCTAGAGCTTGTTCACCACACACTACTTGCTGTGACAAGGCTGCGGAAGGACCCAAGCAGAGACTTCCGTCCATTCGTTCACTCGGCCCAGGTTATCTCAATGGACAGTTCAGGAAGAGCGTTCGGTTTTCTGACAGTGATCATGCTGTGGACGCTCGTTTGGAAGGAGCCGTTGGGACTCCTGCTGCGTCCCCACAGTCTTCCCGTTGTCGGTGGAGTGTCAGTCCGATGAGCCCTGAGATGACAACCTCGGAGGACGAGGCTTATGGCATAGCCGTGACCGAACTGCTTCTCTCGGACGCCACAAACCTAGAGAGTGTGGATATTGACACTTTATATAAGCGAAAGGCTCAACTTCGGGAGGCGAGATATAGGCGACTCATGGGTCTTGGTGTGCAGGAAGTCGAAGACAATTTTGAGGACATCGAGCTGCAGAGGGAAATCCTTCACACTTGCTCAAAGATGTTGTGCAACTTCAGGGTTAGAACCGCTGAGAGATCGCTGATTGGGAAGTCCCTGGAGCAACTAGACACCACATATAACTGGACATATGCGCCGAGTCTTTCTGTAAGAAACACGGATCGCGAACTGGTTCGTGGTCAATTCTATCTCTCGCACGTCCGCTGTTTTCTAACTCATTACAGGACCATAAAGTGACGGAGGTCCTACGACCCGACAATGTTGACGCCAACTGGAACAAGCTCAACGAGGCTTTTGTTAAAATGGAGATCGCCAGCGACACAGCATATAATCAGAGTATTATATCTGTGAGATCATGCTCGCCAACCTCCAGCCTCGACATCACTGAGACTCAGCGGGGTCGCTCACCAGAGAGAACCCCGACGAAGAAGCTCGCCATGTACAATCGCGATTACAACGCGAAGGACGAAAATACCAACTGGAGGAATGTCGCTGAAGGCGTCTACCGCGTGCGAGCTCCCACCAGCGGACATGATGAGTCCCTTATCAAGACGATGAAGTCGCAATTCTCATTGCAAAACGACCCGATACACGGCTTCTGCGGTCGTTTTTATACACCTGAGCCTTTATGTCAGATTGCGGACTACTGGTCAGTCGCCGGTGATAGCCAAGCTGGGTCATCCTCCGCCAATACTGTTGAGCTTTTCGAAGGCATCACCAGCGACTTAAATCCTACCTTAAGGGACGATAACTGCAGCAGAGGCCTCGTGCAATCGATATCGGCTAAGATCGCTGATACTCAGGTCTCTGAGCACGACGAGGATGCCGAATGTGCAGCTAGTGTCTTGGCTCACTCTGATGCATCAGGCACCGGGGCTTTTGATGAGGCGCCGCTGGAGTCAGATTTGGACTACGAAGGAGACGTCTCCAAAGCCGAGACTGTGGCAAGAGTTGAGACTATGGAATGTGTCTCTCCAGAACTCCTGAAGTTCCAGGCCGAAGAGCTTGCTAAGTTTAGAAGGCAACAGCTTCGACCGAAGCAGATATTGGAGAGCCTGGACGACTTCGACGTTGTGCCGTTAGTCAGCCCGGCTTCAGCAAATACCGGCTCCGTCCGTACTAAAAACTCCCCGCGAAGACAGCCGAAGAATAAGGGCAAAGCTGTTGTGAACCCCAAACAACGTTCTCCGGGTAAGGGGAGAGTAGAAGAAAACTTAACCTCGGACCCCATGCGCGCTTGCGGAAGTCCTGATAAGACTGAGGAGCTTCCCGGCGTAGCCGATCTCTTCGCATGGTCGCACGCTACCGGAGATCGGCTGGTCGATAGGTTTGACTGGACAACGGAGACAACAGAGTCCTTCTTTGCCCCGTATCCTGTCTTGCCGTCAGAGCCGGAGCCGGAGCCTGTAGAGCCCGCGGAACCCAGACCTCTTCGCAACATCGACAGTGGTTATTGGGACGTTGAGAAGGCGGCTCTGTCTGATGTGTCAGAGCGCGTGCCAATATGCTCAGAGCCACTCCTAGGGAAAGTCCGCGAGAATGCGCAATCGATTGCAGGCGACGAAGCTGCCCGAACTTCTCAGGAATCTCTAGCCACCAACAATGACTCTACGCCAGTGAAGGTGCAAGCGAGACCTGCCATGATAGAGAAGGATCCAGTCAGTACTGTGCTCTCGATGGCGCAATTCGTGGAAAACAGCCAGCCGCGCTCCTCGGCGAACGGTCCCCCAGCAGCAAGAACGACTAAACCCTCCGTTTTGCCTCCACTCAACAAGACGGCACTCTCGCCAGTGGTTGATACAGCCATGCGAGTAATCAGCGGCAACTCCGAGACGTCATTCAACCCGGCCTTCTACAGCGCCAAGCAGAAAGGCAAAGGCAAACGGATGATCATATTTGATCATCCTTCACCATTGAAGCTGGCCAGGAACGGCGGGAACGGGATGGTCAGGCCATCTATTGCAATGACGAATCGCACTTTTAGTGCTGTTAGTCTTGCTCAAACGGTTGTTGATGAGGAGTTTGGAGTACCGCTTGGGAAGTGTCCTGAGGATAGCAAGGCGAGGGAGGAGGTAAGAGAGGAGAGGGGTGTTGGTGTTGAGAGTGATGCGGAGCTTGCGGAGAGGGTTTATAGGGATTTTGCGCTGTATGGTTGAGCGGCGCTGATGGAAAACTTTAGGCGGCTAGGCGCCTGGGAGGGGGAGCAGAAGGTAGGTGATATCACTCTTACCATATTATTAATATGGGCGTCGTTATTAGACGACACCTCTTGGAGTTCTAGGAAACTGTGGAGTAATCATCACAAACCCTCTGCTGGGCTGTTGAGGACACTCATTGCAAGAAGAATAGACTAGAAGCCAGTAAGTGGCATAATTCATAATCCATAGTACTTGAGACGGACGTTGGATGTCCTCTCCGAGACGCTAAGTGATCTATCTCTATGCACTCTGCTTGATCAAAGACGCCATCAAAATTGTCAACAATACTGTACATCCCGGCCACCCATGTAACACACCCCTGGAAAAAATCACCTCGTCATTCCGTCCCCAAGTAATAAATCTCAGCCGTAAACCGCAATGCATAACCATCATCCAGCACCCGGCACCATCATGTAAACCAACCCTTACTTCCCCTTCTCCACCAAGTCATGTCTAATCACGGTGTAGTCGTTGTACTCGTGCTGATGTCTAACAGATTGGTGGTGCTTGGCGGTATCTTTGATCACGTTGTGCTCGCTGAAGTGAGTGACGTCTGGGGTCCAGAGCCCGGCGCGGCGGAGCTCAGTGTCAAAATCCCATGCGTGCTCAACCTTGAGACGTTGGAGGTGTCTGGCGTGCTGTGGGGTGTCGTTGAAGTACATAGGCCGGAGGATGAAGGCGTAGGGCATGGCTAGGAGGCCGAGATCGATGATCCATGCTGGGTATGGTGGGAGGAGAACGCCGACGGCAGTGCCCAAGGCAAAGCCAACATGGCCAGCAAGAATATCGAGGATGCCAACGGCAGCGCCCAAGGCAAAGCCGATATAACCAGCAAGGCTGTCTCCACCGAGGAGGAGGGTGCATAGAGTGAGGAGACCAGCCACGAAGCCGAAGCAAAAGCTGATACGTGATACCGAGAGCACCTGGTCGATGTAGGAAGTTGCCTTCTCATAGAGATCATCGGCCTGGTAGTCGGTTGCGTCGATCGGCATAGTTGGTCCAGCAGACTTAGTGGCCGAGGCCATGCTCTCAAACTCCGCGGTGATTGTGTCGTGTGCGAACTTAACGCGCTTCTTCTCATAAGGGGCGAAGCTCGACAAGCAGCCTCCGGCTTTGCAAAGTTCGGTGGCAAAGTCCCAGACCATCTCCTCCGCGCTATCAACTCCAGCGCTCAGAATCAGCTTGTAAAAGGCGTAGAAAATGATAAGCGCAACCGAAAGCTCGATGTGCTCGAGATAGCCGGAGGCGGCGAGGATCCAGCTATGATCGATGAAGATGAAGGTGAAGAAGAAGTTGAAGGTGATGGCTGTGAGGGTGAGCGTGAGCCACTCGGTTGCGGAGAGTCCGAACATCGTAGCGGTGTTGAGCTTCGGTGAGGTTGTAGTAGGTTTACCGTTCAGTGGTGAAGTTTCGAGTATGTGATAGAGTTGTTGATAGAGGAGTCTGTGATATGTGTCGAGGTAGTGTCTGGATAGTGTCTCATGGGTGAAGCCCCAAGTCGAGGTTTCTTGTCTAACCTCGATCGATGGTATGTTTACAGGACACTGTCAATTAGGGTGAATGTGGTGCTCCGCTTATATAGCCTTCTTTCAATGCTGTTGGCCAGACGGGGATACCATTCACGGGTGTCTATGTTCATGGTGATTTACGTTGGACAGCTGCGGACGGCCTCGCAACCGGTTAACTGTGCCACGCAAGCCCGACGTTCTCTCACAACTGTTTTTTGAACAAATTGAAGAAGTCGTAAATTTCTACTCCCCTGGTCAACTGGTTGGCACCGGCCAGGCAATTCTACAGGTCCAAGTCCAACGATACGGATACCCATCCATACAAGAGGCTGCCAGCACTTTGCAGTGGAGTCGGCATCTAACCAGTTCGCAAGTGACATGGGGTTCTCGGCGCTCTGTGCAAAGAACTGTCAGATTTACCCCTCGTCAGGCAACTGGTTAATGATGACGGCCATATTATATTGCCGCATCATCATCGTCCGTCGCCAAAGATTAAGGTAAGATGCCACGAGCAAAAGTCATCGAGGGTGTGGTCTCTGATGACAACCGCTTGGCATTGTCAGCATAACTTAAAACAGTGATTTGTAATGGTATAATACAGCTTTAATAATATTACAAGATGGATATCATTTGGCGTCATAAATAGTGGTACAAATGGTTCAGAGGTCAAATGGCCCTTTACCAGGCAGGCTCCTCATTCTTCTTCTCCTCCTCCAACACCTCCTTCTCAGCCTTAATCTCCTCCGTCTTAACCTCCGGCTTTAAACCCTCCATTCCACCCTTCTTCCACGTCTTAAAACTAGCATGCCTCATCTTGATCCACGCATCAGGTACATACTTATTGCTTTCCACCGTCACAACAGCAGCTAGCTTCTTCTGCTGCTCCCTCAACTCTCTAAACTTATCTCTCGGCGCCATACCCTTCTCAATCAGCTGATCATAAGCTGAAATCATGCGCTGGCACAACTTAATAGCCATAGCCTTCTTCTCCGGGTCACCGCCCTTGCGGTTCAAGAAGTTGCCGCGCATGATGTCCTCCATGGCCGGTTGGCACTTGGCGAGCGCGGAAACGATGCGCTTTCCGTGTGCGGCCTTAGCCTCGCGCTGCTTCTCAGGTGTAAGAGGAGCGTTGGACACTGGCTTTGGTGGTGTGGTGAGCCTGGTAAGGTATGGGTGCAAGTTCTGGAGACCAGCTTCCGAAAGAGCGTTCTTCATGCCTTCAACGACTGCTGGCTTTGTGACATGGCGGGAAGCAATGCGGAAACGATCTGGGTCGGTATCTGCGCTAGTGTCGAGCGCAACGTCAAGGTATGAGTGCAGTATGGCGTAATCTGGCTTGTTGCTGTGCTTGGTGAGAATATCGATGATCCTTCCTGCGTTGCGGAAGGCGTTGGTGTTGGTCTTGTCGCGGACACAGGCAGCCATGGCGATCTTGAAAGTCGCTGGCTCCAAGCAGTTATCTGGCATCTGTGAGACCACGTTCGCGGCCTCGTCGGAAAGGCGAGCCATGCGGAGGATGCGGAGATATGAGTGGTAGTTTGCGGTGTCTGGCTGGATCTCGTAGATCTGAGTAAGGATCTTCCAGTACAGCATGGCAGCGGTTGAAAATTTTGGATCTGGGAAGGCTTCCACGAGCAAGTCGAGTGTGTTCTTAGATGGGACAGCATACGAGCTCAGTCCCTTACGTGTTGTGTCCTGGCGCTTTGGTGGTGTGATGGGTCTGAACTGATCCTCAAGAACAACTGGTTGAGCAACCACCTCGGCCATCTTGTGCTCTATCACTTTGCCTTCCCATTCCTCCAGGTCTTCGGCTTCCTCCTCGACCTCGACCTTTGGTTTTGCGATAACCGGTTGCACGGTCCGTGCAACAATTTCCTTCTCGTTCCTCATCAGGAGTTGAGGGATTCTCATGGTCTGTCTGAGCATAGCTGGGATATCATTCTTGTCTGCTGGGCCACCAAACACCAGGATGCGACCTAACGAACATACAAGCTCCTCGTCGATCCACAAATCTCCATGCCTCCATCTCTTCACAATATCCTGCCACATACGCCTCGCATCCATAACACATTGGCTCCTGGCTACCTGAAACTCCTCCGCTGTCAACTTCTCGGCATTCTTCTTCATGAAATTCAGCATTGCGTTGAACATGATCGTGTATGTTTGGCTGTTAGGCGCACGGGACCCCATATCCTTCAGCTTCGCAGCGACCCCAAACATCGCATCAAGGTCCTCGGCCTTGGCGCAAACAGTGAGTACCGCATTTGTATGAATAGGATTTGGCGCGACTGGCGACTTTGGCGAATCCATAGAGTGATATATCGACAAGGCGTTCGCAACGGCTGATGGGTGTGTTATGGCTTGCGATGCTAAGCCTCTGAATATTATGGTATATGTGTAGGCATCCGGTATTTGACCTCTCTTCTTCATCTCATTGTATGTTTTTATCGCGCCGTTGATCTTCCGCATCTTGCATTGGTAGTCGATAAGATGGTTCCAACTGACCGTGCACTCTAGAGTAGCACTATTCTTGCGAACAAGCTCTACTGCTTCTTCGAATTTCTCTCGCTTCAGCTTCGCCAGCGTCGATTGTGCCAGTTGTAAGGGATCGGTAAACTTGATGCTAAATATCTTTCTAGGAGCAATGCCTTCTCCATCCTCGCGCTCCGTTCCTCGCCTGATCTTGAATTGCTTCGGTTCTTCCGTTGTTTCTGCCCCAATTTGCGGTCTATCTGGTCGATGTCTGCGTTCTTTTCTCACTGCAACTCCCCCGCTCCCGCCATCAGTGCTGTATAGTCTCGCATTTTGTCTCGCTGCTGATGAGGAAAGCCCGGCTGTCGGCGCTAAAATTCGTCGCGGTGCTGTATTTATCGACTCTGATATGATATTTGAGAGGCAGCGCTGAACGTTAGGTCTATAGTGCAGCATGGTCGGCTCGGTTTAATCAGATGTAACCTTGATGTTTTTCCCAACTTTTTGTCGTATCAGTTCCTATCGCGACGCGAGAGCTAATGCCGCATCGCATGCCAGTGCCGGAAGATCTTGGGCTCCGGAAACTGGTTAAGGGACAGGGATACGCGCTCTCCACGTATTTTCCACGCGTGCCACTTTACGCCAAAGGACGCGACACTTCACTTTCAGCATCCCTTATTGAGCAACCTTGGCCAACATTTTTGTTTATACAACAACACTTGGTTTTGTTTTAGGGCGAATACCGTACTTCTATGCAATTTTGATACCACAAACTTTAGCCCAAAATGTCGTCCAGAGCCGCCAGACAGTCGAAGTTGGCGGAGCTCAAAGCACTGAGAGCCTCCGGAAGGAAGCGCATCGATACATACGAGGTTGAAGAGCGGGAGGATGTCTACGAAGAAATTGACGAGGAGGGTTACAAAGATGTTATCCGCAAGCGCCTGGATCAAGACGACTTCGTTATAGACGACAATGGAGCAGGATATGCAGACGACGGAAGAGAGGACTGGGACAGAGGGAACGGTTATGGCTCAGAGAGCGAGGAGGAAGTGCGCCCAAAAGATAAGAACAGCAAAGTTTCAAAGAGGAAGCGCGAAGAGGATGAAGCTAAGAAACGGAAGCTGGACAATGGCATAACGAACTTCTTCACGAAGAGCACGGGTGCTGCTGTCACCAAACCAAAGCCCGTTAAGATTCAGCAAGACGATGGGTTCATCGCAGACCTGCTTGCTGAGGTAGACAGCAATGCCCTTCCTCGAGCATCGAGACACCCTCCTAAGCAGCAGCGTACTCAAACTCGCAGAAAAGAGCGCGCACTGTCGCCATCTGTCGCCGACGGCAAGAGCCATAGCGCAAAGCGCATGAAGGTCGAGACCAGGACACAGGAGATGTATGATGTTGACGGAGACAAATATATGCAAGGAATGGACGATGATGAGCCAATGGATGTAGCACCATCATCACCGGTTGCGAAAGCGGTCGAGCGCAAAGCTCAGACGACAATTGTGAAGGGCGAGGTGGACGACGAAGACGACGATATGATGGAGGTCGCACAGATAGCTGGAATTAAGGCAGCCAGTGTCAACATGTCAGGAAGCCGCCTTATACCTAAGCTTGTGAAGCCAGCCATCCCATCTCCTGCACCGAGCTCCTCGCCCACAAGACCACCGAAAGATATCATTGATGCATCTGCTTGGAACGACGTAACCTCGAAACTGGATGTTCTTGCGGGCAGCCAACCGACCGAGTCATCATTCAGGACATTCGGCAAGACAGATGGCGAGGATGTGGTCGAGGATGATGGCAGCTTCAACATGTTCTGGACTGATTACACTGAGATTCAAGGCAGCTTGTGTCTCTTTGGAAAGGTAAAGAACAAGAAGACAGGAGATTTTGTCAGTTGTTTCCTGAAGATCGACAACATCTTGCGCAAGCTTTACTTTTTGCCTCGAGAACATCGCTTCAAGCATGGTCGTGAGACTACAGAGGAGGTCGGCATGGAGGACGTTTACAAGGAGGTCGATGAGCTTATGACGAGGCAAAGAGTCGATATGCACAAGATCAAGCCTTGCACAAGAAAGTATGCATTCGAGCTGGAAGATGTGCCTAAAGAGGCCGACTACCTCAAGCTGCTATATCCGTTCACAAAGCCGGCATTAAGCAGCGAGTATGTAGGCCAGACCTTCTCGCACGTCTTCGGTGTCAACACGCCTCTCTTCGAGCAGTTTGTTTTGTGGAAGAATGTGATGGGACCATGCTGGCTCAAGATAGCGGACGCCGATTATGCTGCCTTGCGCAACGCCTCTCACTGCAAGTTCGAAGTCCTTACAACAAAGCCAAACTCGATTACGCCTTTGATGGACAACGGTGGCATGGATCCACCTCCGTTGACTTTGATGAGTTTGGCCATGAGGACGACTTTAAATGTGAAGGACAACAGACAAGAGATTCTCGCTATTAGTGTTCGTATCTACGAGAATATGTCTCTTAGTGATACCACACCTGCAGACAAGATCCCTTCACGAACTATCACAGTCATGCGCCCTGCAGGGACATCATTCCCGCTGGGCTTTGAAGAACTGGTTAAGCGAAAGAATCTTGGTATGGTCAAACTCTGCAAGCAGGAGCCAGAAATGCTCAGTTTCTTCTTGGCCCAGTTTGACCGCATCGATCCTGATGTCATTCTTGGCCACCAGCTGGAAGGTGTTGATTTCAGTATCCTTCTTAGTCGCCTCCAAAGCAAAAGGACGCCGCAATGGTCGAGAATTGGAAGATTCAAGCGCCACGAATGGCCATCATCGATGGGCAAGGTCGGCGGAAACTTCTTCACTGAGCGTTCTCTGATCTCTGGTCGCCTTCTCTGTGATCTCGCCAACGACTCTGGAAAGTCCACCATGACTAAGTGTCAGTCGTGGAGTTTGACAGAAATGTGCCAGCTCTACCTTGGTGGAACTGTGCGGGGAGAGATCGACAATGAGCAAGCACTCAAGTCCTGGGCAACCACCAAGGACGGTCTGCTTTATTACCTTAGCCACATGGAGGCGGATACATACTTCATTGCTGCGCTGTCGTTGAAGGTGCAGATGCTTCCGCTTACCATGGTTCTTACGAACTTGGCTGGTAACTCGTGGGCTAGAACGCTGACCGGTACCCGTGCTGAACGTAACGAGTACATTTTGCTTCACGAGTTCCATAGAAACAAGTATATCTGCCCAGATAAGGCTCAGTTCAAGCGGAAGCAGGAGAAGGAGGCAGTGGAACATGATGACGAGGAGGGTACTAAGAAGAAGGATAAGTATAAGGGAGGTCTCGTCTTCGAGCCAGAGAAGGGCCTTTACGACAAGTTCGTGCTGGTCATGGATTTCAATTCCTTGTACCCATCCATTATTCAGGAGTTCAATATCTGCTTCACCACCGTAGACCGCACGGCTCTTTCCGAAGACGAAGACAGAGTCCCGGAAGTCCCAGAGCAGCAAGAGCAAGGTATCTTGCCTAAGCTTATCTCAACTCTCGTCAGCCGCCGTAAGCAAGTTAAGAGCCTGATGAAGGATAAGAGCGCCAACCCTGAACAGCTCGCAACATGGGATATCAAACAGCTGGCTCTCAAACTGACTGCTAACTCTATGTACGGATGTCTGGGATATACCAGGTCTCGCTTTTACGCTCGCCCTCTCGCCGTCTTGACAACCTACAAGGGTCGTGAGATCCTGCGCTCCACCAAGGAGTTGGCTGAGAGCAAGAACCTCCAAGTCATTTACGGAGATACCGATTCCGTCATGATCAACGCGAACGTTGAGAATGTCACCGACGCTCTGAAGGTCGGTAACGAGTTCAAGCGTGCAGTTAACGACAGTTACAAGCTCCTCGAAATTGACATCGACAACGTCTTCCGCCGCATCCTTCTCCAAGCCAAGAAGAAGTACGCAGCCATCAATATGATCGAGGCCGATGGCAAATACGTCGAGAAGATGGAAGTCAAGGGTCTCGACATGAAGCGTCGCGAGTACTGTGCTCTCTCCAAGGAAGTCTCTTCCAAGCTCCTTAACGAGATTCTCTCTGGCAAGGAGTCCGAGGCCGTTATCTCCGATATTCATGACTACCTCCGTGATATCAGCGCAAAGATGAGGGAGGGTGCTATACATTCACAGAAATACACGATCTACACCAAGCTCGGAAAGAATCCCATGGATTATCCGAATGCGGATACAATGCCCCAAGTCCAAGTCGCCCTCAAGGAAATGGCAAAGGGCAAGACTGTTCGCAGAGACGATGTTATCGCCTACATCGTTGCCGAAAATGGCACTTCAGACAACCCTGCGAAGCGTTCATACACTCCTGCGGACGTCATGAACTCCGAGAACGCATTGAAGCCAGATGTGGAGTGGTACCTCTACAAGCAGATCTTCCCCCCTGTTGAGCGTCTCTGCGCAAACATCGCAGGTACCGACGCCATGCATCTCGCCGAGTGCCTCGGCCTGGACGTCCGGAAATACACCTTCAACACCAATAACGGTGGTGGCAGTAACGAGCAGGAAATCATGCCTCTGGAATCCCAAATCGAAGACGAAGTCCGTTTCCAGAACGCAACACGCTTGTCTCTACGCTGCCGCGCTTGCAAGGGCACGTTCGGCTTCGAAGGCCTCCTCGGCAGCACCGATTCGGTTACGGCTAATGGCATTGTGTGCCGCTGTGGTGCCACGTTGGCTAATATCTCCGTGCTTGCGCAGCTTGAACATGTTATTCGTCAGGAGACGGCGAAGTACTATGAAGGCTGGCTTGTGTGTGATGATCAGGCTTGTGGTGCTAGGACGAGACAGATGAGTGTTGTTGGAACGAGATGTCTGGGTCCGAGGGGACTGGCGCAAGGGTGTAGAGGGATTATGTGCTATGAGTATAGTGAGAAGGCGATTTATAATCAGCTCTTGTATTTCGCGAGCTTGTTTGATGTGGAGAACGCGAAGGGGAAAGCGAAGGGGAGTGATGGAGGTAAGCATTTACATAATCAGCTCATGAAGAAGGGATAGATGCTAATAGTTGTGTAGATCGTGTGATTGCTCTGGCTGAGCATAACAGAGTCCGCTTTCAGACGCTGAAGGGTGTGGCGGAGAGATACCTGGATAAGTGTGGTAGACAGTGGGTCGCGATGGATAACTTGTTTGGGAAGATTGGGATTACGGCTTAGGGTAATGACAAGGAGTATTGTGGTAGGTAAACATGGAATAGCAGGGAAGAATGCGTTTGAGGCGTTATGGTAGCGATGGTGGAGGTTATATGGTATTTGTGCATAAGATATTCCATGTTTCAATGCAGAGCTATGCAATTCACTTGGATGATGGTGGTGAGAAAGGTTTCCATTAAAGAAGCCACAGACGGAACCATAAGCATCAAAGAACTTCGTCGCCTCAGTTCTCTTCACGCCTGCTCGACCTCGCCAGAACCAGCCAGGAGTGCGGTATAAACACCACGTTATGTTCTGCAGAGTTTGCAGCATCTGAACACCGGACTTGCTTCGTCTTCTTCCATAGTCACCCCACCGTGGCTGCCTATATTAGGGTGAAGATAAGGCCAAACAGCAACTAAGTTAGACCAGTTCTAGCTTCCAGCCCAGTTACCTCGCAAAACTCGTTGGCAATGGCGTCCCTGCCTCAGCTACAGGTTCATCCAGTTGGTATGCTATGCTCATCGAGATACCATAAAGTTTATGTTCCTAACAAATTGTAACGGATTGGTTTAAACATACACTGGACATTCTTCTTGCCGCCAATCTCATGGGACCAACGGGCTCTCCTCTCCCGCTTTCTTTAAACCCACGAAGCAAAGGCGGCGCCTTAAAGACTATCCTTGAAGGCAAAAAGATCAGAAAGCCTTTTCGATGTCCGCGCCGACTACAACGCACTGTTCTTTAACTTCAACATCTCGCTTGTCGGTATCGTTGACTTGCAAGTCATGCAGTCCGCATTCGAGTGCCGTAGTAACGCCTACAAAGGAGGTCTGACGAGCTTGATAGAATGCCTCGAGCCGCTGTTTGCTGGCAGAAGAAGTTGGTTAGGGAGACCCAAGAGAAGGGACACTACCTGCTCGCGAAAGATTCCGGTCGTGTTTTCGATGTCCAACGTCCTCTTTGCATGGGTCTGCTTAGGTACTGCTTCTTGGGTGTTGCGCTGATGCCGAGGTTATACGGACATTTTAACAACAAGTCGGCTGTGAACGAGTGGAGGAATTGCGATCGGGAAGCCGATGATCGTGTCTGAGTCGGAAGGAGTCGTTCAGGCCAGGTGATGAGAGGAACAGAAGCTGTAATTTGAGGTGGATCATTGAGAACGCGAGATGGCGTGAAAGAAGAGAGGGGTATCTTAGACAGTGATTGGTAACAGATGCATTATATACTCAACTTATCCTCTTTTTGTGGCGTCGTCGCCGTTTCAACCACAAGCGGCGGATCAACCGAGGCCAGCGCCTCCAGCCCCCGAGCCGCCTCCTCAATTATGCCCTTCTCCTGGTCCTTTGGCGCAGCAGCGAGGCTTACCTTCTCTTCCTCATCCTCCTTCTTCCCATCCCTATGCACCTTATTGTGAACTTTCCCTGACTTGCCCTTACCCCGTTGGCTCTGGGCTTTACCAATAGTAATCTTCTTCCCCTTAACGCCTTCAGGCATCTTGCCAACCTCCACCCCATCCTCCCACAGCACACCAACACTACCCTTTCTGCCAACAACTTTCTTCCAATACTTCGGCGCCACCTTGCCGTCCTTATCACCTTCAGTCAACACAACGCCATTATCGCTAATCCACCACTCCAACCCGTCATCCATACTCTTCTTCACATCAATGTAAATCAGCAACTCGCTATCATTCCTCATCCCACTAATAACCTTGGCGCCGTTCTCCTCGGGCAGTCCCTTCGAGAAGTGGATATGGTTCCTGCTCATCGCTCTCAATCCCCCTGAAGCCAGAATAAGGGCGTAGAGAGCGTGGTATGTGCCGTGTACGACGGTGTCGGGAATTGACTCGGGAGTCAAGTGTGTGAGGAATGCGGCGGATTCCAGGGGTATGGAGTGGCCTTGGTTGGCGCGGATGAGAAAGTGAGAAGGATCATCTTGGTTTGGTGGGTCCATAGCAGCTGGAGACGGTTTCATGGCGAAGCGCTGTTTGGCATTGTCGACTACGGCATGGTGAATGTCTGGGAGGGTGCAGCCGGTGGATTTAATGATTGAGATTGCGAGCTGTTAATGGTTAGCTGGGATGTTCCCAGTTTTGAAATATCGGGCTGTGAAATGGTCAGAGCCTACCACTTTTTCGACCGGCGCGTAGCCCTCCTCGTCTAGCTTCAGCTTGTGTTTCTCGGCATCATGGCGTAAGAGCTTTGACAGAGCTTTGCTGATCAGAACATCACGATTGGGAGGCTTGCCGCCTCTGTGGTCTTTGGACTTGGACGCATTTGTCTTGGGCTTCAGCTCCTGCTGGAGAGCTTCTGTGGTAGGTTCTCCCATGTCGCATGTACTGGAAGCGTTTGAATGAGGGTTATGACGTTTGAAGGTATAAAGAGCAGGATATCTGTTGAGGCGAATGGAAGCGAAAGAATGAAGTCTACGACACGAATTGAGGCTCATAAACACCTCTCAACTTTGTCACAAACAGCTTCGCAACAGCACAAATGTATGGTAAGATAAGGCAGCTTTATCGCCTAATATGTTCCTCCGAGGGTTCACCGCGCTTAGCCGCGCGCGCTAGAAGTGGGATACATCCCTGCCTGTCAATAGTATGTCGCAGTTGTGACAGTCACTCGGGGTGGCAATCCGAATGCCATCCATGCTCGCGCTTGATCCGGCCGCAACCAGGGTCGCCAAAGCGTGTCGACACGATCTGGGATGGCTCAGCTGCCAAGTAAAACATATTGCCCGTAATCCCTTCCCAAACTAGTCGTGTGGCACAGAAGTTTGAGCTGGCGACTAGTGCAGGAACCAGACATCTGGTACGGCATATTCCGCTCAGACGCTCAGGCTGCGAGCCTCGTGTTTGTGTAACAGAACAGCCAACCTCGATTGCAGCGCAGCTCAGCTGAAACGAAACCCCGTCAGTGGCTGAACGCCACTCGCACTCTCGATTGTGAAACCAGGCAGTCGGTAGCCAAGCAAGTAGCCCAAATCCAACGCGGGATGTTTGCATCTAATCCGTGGATCGTCTTTGAGCTAAAAGTTGGCGCTTGTCGGCGGCGCCGGGTCGTGCCTCGCGCTTGTAGCCCAGCTCCCAAGCCGGATATACTATAGTAGTACGATTCTGGAGACGGGCCGTTTTAACGCAAATCTGCCTTAGTGCAGAGCTACGAGAATCTGGGGTTACTGTGCTAGGAAACGTGCTGTCACATTCGTTAGCTCATGGAAGTTGCGTCCGCCTCCGCCTTTAAATACGGACACCACCAGCAAGCACGAGCAAGTATTGTATTGTGCCATTTATTTTGATTGCTGCTCTCTTTTAAGTCTCTTCGTACTGGCGCTCTGAAATCGACTCATGTCGTCTGATTTCTTATCGCCTCTTTCCCGCCAAACTCCGATCCTCAGACAAAGCAAAACATTCATGCACTAGTAACTTGGAAAACAACAAAACAATGCAATCGCCGCACCACACAACACCGCCCATGCCCCAAGCCCCACACATATAGGTGTGCTGTAAGAGCCATCACCTAATCGCTGCGACAAACACCCATTGATCTCCGTCCCTTTCCATGCCCAAGGCATCTCAAATCAAAAACCAATGCAGGTTAAAAACCAATCTGCGATACATCCATGATTCAGCAAATCTGGCAGCGACCAGAAATGAGGCTCGCACATGATACAGACCCACCCAGAGTGGCTAAGATCATGTCGAGGAAGTCTAACCTGTAATGTAATGTGCAGCGAAAATAACAGAGAAACTGAACACCGTTTGTAAATGCAAGCAAGCGCGAGCGACGCCGTAGCGAAGCTTTATGATACAAGACAATTAGTTGAGTTCGTCAAGATGATGGTCCGAGATCCAAAGCTGGGATCGAATCGGCCATCACCGTCTCCGAATGGTACTCCCTGTGGTGTAGTGCAGGCGAAAAGCGCGTCGAAATGTCTGGGTATGTTGTAGCCGAACGATTGAAGCATTGTTCAATTTAGTGCTGCTCGTACTTTGGAACTCCATTCATGTTACCGTTATCTACACAACAAAAGTCAGTAAAGTGTTCTTTAGAGAGTACAGGGTACCGAGCGGGGAATAATAACGTTGGTTATACATCTGGTTTGGCTGTCCGTATGGAGACGCCGGGTATCCAGAATACATGTGGTTGTTGGTGTACTCCTGCAACTGTTGAACGCCGCCGGCTGGGGCCTGGTACTGTCCTGGGACTTGGGCGCCTGGCTGGTATGCGAGAGGTGGAAGTTGAACTGGGGTGCGTCCGTTCTGCTGATACCCCGGCGGTGCCTGTTGGCCGTCCTGTGAGTGCTGTCCATCTTGTGGTGGGTTGGCTTGGACCTGAACGGCACGCTGACGGTCTTCCTCAGCCTTGCGGGCAAGGTCTTCCTCCTTCTTGCGAGCCTTCCACTCCTTGCGAATCTCCTTGAATTCTGTAACAATGCATATTAGCAATGTGATCTGTTACAAAGCTCGCTATCGCAGCAAACATGGTCAAAGAAAGTAACGTGATGTGGTGTGGTTCAGAGGCTTGGGCTACCCGATGCTTAGCGCGAGTGCCGCGTGCGACACTCGGCGGGAACTTGCATCATAGTCTGACGCCAACGCCAGTACCCTGGCAACAGAGCTAAGGAAGCACACCAAACAGCTTGCGCGTATGGCCTGAATTAGACAATGCGACGCTTGACACGCGTCGCATTTATCGCGCCAGCTACTAAACAATGAAATAAAGTTTGCAATGCTGCTGACGAACACGCTGGTATTGCCGAGGCCCGTCGACACTTGTGCAAATGATGAAAACTGGAAAGAACGCGAAAATTAAGCATACCTTCTGGGGTGCGCTTCTGACCATGGGACTGCATGGTGACATGGGCGTTCAAGTGGTTCAAGGTGCCGTAAGCCTTCTCACAACCGTTCCATCCACACTTGTACATGCGCTCAATCTCCTCATATCTGCGACGTGGACGCTTGTGCTGCTGCGCACCTGGAATTGGGACAAAAGAGTAGACCTGAGACAAACCCTGGTGCTGAGGTAGATAGTTGTTAGCAATCTGTTCTTAAAAAGAATTGTGGCGATCGGCGACAGGGAGGCGACGCGACTTTGGATGGAAGACGTGAAGCGATCCCATCTTGGGGGGGGGGAGCCAAGACTGGAGCAGATAACATATGGCTTATATTGTCTCATCATATGTTCTAGTCTACCCTGATCCTTTGCGCACTACCTGCGCGAAGGATCCGGGCATTGTGTGGGACACTGTGAGAAGTAACATACCTGTCCTGGGCGTGGTCCAGCAGATGGGGCGTTGGCAGCTGGAGCGCCGTATGGTGGAGGCATGTGCTGTGGGTGCTGGTTGTATCCTCCCCAATCTGGACGTGGCTGGGCGTACATTGGGCCAGCTGGATGCTGTGGGTAGGAATGGGCCATGTCCTGGTGTTGAGGATAGGTGTACGGTCCTTGTGGAGGATAGCCCGGGCTAGAGGCGGCAATGGTGGGATCTATAGGAACATCCTGGTCAGACTTGATTTTGGCATGATGGTTTGGAGAACCATCCTCCAGAGGTAGAGACGGACTGGTAGGTTGCGCCATGCTTCCACTGTTGCTGCTGTGGTTGCTTGGTGGATAGTACTGACGCGGGCTGGTTGGTGGTTGCGCCATTTTTATTGTGAGGCCAGCGTGGTTGCTGATGTGTGGTATATCCGCGTGAAGAAAAGAGCACTTGAGAGCTGTGATTGTACTGGCGCAGCGAGGTAGCGAGGCAAGATACAAAAAAAGTAGTGATGCTAAGAGGTGTGTCGACTAAGAAAGTAGTACGTAGATACTACTGACAGGACGTGGTGTGTGTGATGGAAAGAAACCAATGTCGGCCTGAAGAGGAGGGATGGTGAACCGTCGAACGCGCCGAGGTGGGTGGGGTTGACACTGGCGTGGGAGGAGCAGAGAACACAGATCACTCGTTTGGGCAAGTGGTTGTTTTAGCGGGGATTGGGACGGTGGACTTGGCCGGGGTGGGTTGACAGGCGGCGCGGGCTTTAAAGTTTGGAGGCTAGGGCAGGACCTGTGCTGTCGGCGTGTCGCTACCTTTCTAAAGTCTGTGTGGGTGAACCCTGAGCTGCTGTGCTGTAGTGCTGCTTCAGCGACGATGACGGGCAATCTAGCGTGGTTTAGCGGTGAGTTAGGTGCAGACGGGCCCCTAAGACTAAATGTCGTTAGATTTCTCGGTCGGGATCGAGGTTATGTCCGGGAACAGTTTTAGTGTGCGCGAGCCCAGCGACTTATGAAGCCGAAGAGCCTAAGATGATGCGTGTTGGAATCCACTTTCCCATTGAGGATCCACCGCGGCCTCGCACTTGACCGGCGCTAGCTTTCATTAAGTACTGTTGGGGGGCCAAGTACAGCACAATCGCGGAATTAAAGCCCCCTCGTGGCCACTCACCATCGGTACGAAAACGGACCGATACCTCATCACCTTAAAGCAGCCAATGGTGGATTTTAAGCGAGCCAATCTTAGTGCCTGTGTTGTCTACCACACGCTGGCAGCATTCTTCGGTATAGATAACGAGCCTCCAGGCGCGTCACCACTAGCGTAATTTCCATAATGTACGTCTTCATCTAAATAGTTTACGCCGTCGATATGTCAGATATAGCGCAAGTCTTTGACGGTTCACTAGGCCTGAAGGTCCAGCCCTCTACTCCGTATATGACAGCTTCCACCGATACAGGCTGCGACTCCCGAGCTTAATTCCCTTGATCTTTCGAGCCACCTCCTTCATCTGCGGCCAGCATGTAGCGGTGTACGGGCTGCTGGGAATAAAAATCGCAAAAAAACAGAAAGCGGTCAATGGACCCGCTCGAGCGAATGCACCCTTGCCCAATTGTGCCCAAACCCTTGACAAAGCGCGTCCCCCCATGATTAGTCAGCGACCCTTTTGGCAGTGAGTGCAAGATTTACCCCAACCCCCTGCATAAGAAATGTACACGGGGACAGAAAAATCTGCGTAAAAAACGACTTTGCACATGGCGTGAGGGGGGTAAATAAGAGGAGAGTTCGTCATTCACCTTTATTTCAATGTGTGGTGGAGTGGGGAATGTAGCGTTGTTAAAATGGTGGATGTCAATGTCAATCGAGAAATACTAGCTAGATCACAAGCTCTTGTCCGGTTCCTTGTGTCAGCTGTAGCTCCCATCTCAAACCACGATCTATGCCATGCTAGGAAATGTTAGCCCCCTACAAGTCTCCGAGGTCAAGAGGCCCAGCGCGAGGCCGGCGCCACCGGTCATGAACGATGAGTCGAGTGACAGCTGAGCAGTGGAGAGAATCTGGGCGAGGCTTACTTAGTGAGATGCACATCCACAGATTAGCCAGAGTTTCTGTGTGCACAATGAACCCGAAAACTGAGGATTCGTCCAATGAAGTCTTGGCGGCCATCTTCTCCCTGGCACAATGGAATGAGAAAGGAGGTCACTGTAGATACTCCATCGGCTAACTCGGCTGGCGATAAACTCGAGGTCGAGAGGCTTACGAGTACGAGTGCCGGCAGGTGAGCTCTTCGTGGTTAGTAGATTCCACAACAAGTTCACCATGGTCAGACTGAGGGTATTTCATATGAACAATATATTTTATTGTCTTCTGCTCCTTAAGAGTAAATATCATAGCAAAACTTTTGTAGAGTACAGATCGATGACTGCCAGATGGCTGCAGACATCCTGATTAGCAAGTCATCTAGAACGCAACGAAAGGAAATCCTTCCCCATCTATAGTACTAATGGGGCGTCGGTCAAGGGATCAAAATCCGAATAAAGCAATCTATCGCGCCCAACCGTGGTTACCATAACGCCGTGCAGCCGGTATCAAAATGCGCCGTTTGTCGTTCATCGATTCGCGAGGATCGATTCGTGATCATAGCTGATCCTAGCACGTCTACCAACGACGGTTGCCACCTATTAATGCTGTGTTAGGAGCTGTAAAACGATCTATAAGTGACCTTGGTTAATCCCATCGACGATGGAACAAAAGGTCACGAAGGAAATCAAGGAAACGTACCTCTGCCGCCGCCACGGCCTCCACGGAAGCCACCGCCACCGTAGCGGCCACCACCACCACCGCCGCCATAGCGGGTCATCTCAATGAGACGTGGGTCAATCTGCTGCTTGGCCTCAGTGAGGACGTTGACAAGATCGCGAGCCTGCTTCTGGTCTGAAGAGATGTTAGCCACAATTCTAAACGGTTGAAAGAGCGGGGGGATAACTTGCTATCAGTGGTGAAAAGGGTGATGGCAGTTCCCAATTGTCCGGCACGACCGGTACGGCCGATACGATGGATGTAATCCTCGGAGTTGTTTGGGTAATCATAGTTAAACACATGGGTAATGTTGCGAACATCTTCATCATTGGTTAGTAAAAAGCAACGACCTTGTGATTAGCAATGTCCAGTGTCGGTTGGCCAGTGAAGCATGCATGGTGGCATGCATTCCTGTACTCTCGCGGCATCATGTTGATGCCGCAAAGTGCGATTTTGTACCGGGGCGGGAGGGTTCACACATCCTGGTCCTCTTTCTGTCCTGGGGAGTCTTGGAGACAGGCTTGAAAAACTCAAGAAATGCCAGTTTCGCCTATGTACCCTCACGATACATAGTATGCGAAATCATCAGTGTAGCAAAAGAAAATGCTGCACAACAGATCCAAGAGTCCCTTTGATAGAGAACCGTGAGACGAAAGAAAGCCCTGGTAAGGTTACGCAAACTAAGAAACGTCGAGACGTTGAGAGTAAAGCACGGTTGAGATAACCTGGTCATTGCATTGGGGTGGGGGAGGGGAGGAATTTAATCATACCGATACCACGGGAAGCGACATCAGTTGCAACCATGATTGGAGACTTTCCGGTCTTGAACTCGTTCAAAACCCAATCTCTCTCGTTCTGCTGCTTGTCTCCGTGGATGGAGAGTGCTGGCCATCCGTCCTGGCGAAGGAAGCGCGTGATGTCATCAGCGACACGCTTGGTTCCGGTGAAGATAAGGATCTTGTTCTCCTTGTTCTCCATGATCTTCTCCATGTGCTTGGTCATCTTGTCGCGCTTCTCGAACTCAGAGACGACTTCGACAATCTGGGTAATGCGGTGGTTGGCAGAAAGCTCAAGCGAACCGATGTTGACCTGAATGAAGTCGTTTTGGAAATCGGCGGCAAGAGCGCGCACCTCCTTCGGCCAGGTAGCGGACCACATGCAAGTCTGTCTGTCTGGTCTAATCTGTCCGAGGATCTTGCGAATTTGTGGCTCGAAACCCATGTCCAACATGCGGTCAGCTTCATCGAGAACCAAGTAGGTAACGCGACGAAGGTTGGTCTTTCCGGACTCAAGCATATCGATAAGACGTCCTGGGGTAGCAATGACGACCTCGACACCCTTGGAGAGGTCGCGGATTTGTCCACCCTTTGGAACACCACCGTAAACGCAGGTGTTGCGAATGCGGGACGACTTTCCGAATTTGCTCATCTCCTGCTGAATCTGGACAGCAAGCTCACGGGTTGGGGCAAGGATAAGAACAATTGGTCCATCACCTGGTGCGAGGAGTGGCTGGGCATTGATGTGAACAATAGCTGGCAAGCAGTAGGTAAGGGTTTTTCCGGATCCAGTCTCGGCAATACCGACGACGTCACGACCGGAGAGGGCCATTGGCCATCCCTGAGACTGAATGGCAGTTGGGGCTGGGAAACCCTGAGCCTTGACCTCGCTCATAACGTATGCTGGGAAACCGGCCTCGTCGAAAGTCTCGACTGGCTTTGGGACGTTGGTTCCAGTGATGGCGATGCTGTGAAGAGCACGGAACTTGGCGACATCCTCGTCAGAGCGGGCAGCGACGGCTGGATCCTCCTTGTAGAAAGACTTCTCGAACTTTGGGAGAGAGTTGATATCCCACTGCTGCTTCTGGAGGTTGTCACCGAGCTGACCCATGCGGTCACCGCCTTGGCCGCCGCCGCCGTAACCGCCGCCGCCACCGTAGCCGCCACCACCACCTCCCGAGTAGCCGTTGACGTTTCCACCGCCGCCGCCTCCTCCGTATCCACCACCGCCGCCGCCGCTGTAGCCGCCGCCACTATGAAACGTTAGTATTGAGTTCTCATGGATGAAAATGAGATGGAGTGTTGATGCTTTGTGCGCTGAGCGAGATGGCCTAAGCTTGAAGAAGCGCGACCATTGTTATCTCACCACAGGCAAAAAGCATCGAATGCGTCCAACTTCACAACAATATTTAGACCGTGGGTTGGCATACCCATTGGAATATCCATTGGAGTAGTCATCGCGGCTTCTGTGGTTATCGTACCCTCCACCATATCCTCCACCACCACCGCGACCACCGCCGCCGCCGCCGTATCCTCCGTAAGACATGATTTCGTGTTTTTAGAGAACGAAGTGTTGTTTAGGTGTTGCTTAAATGAAGGTGATGAAAGTCGCTTCTGTCGTGTAAATGAGTACTACGGATCGTGTGATGATCGAGTGCGGTACTTTCGTGGAGTTTGATGAAAAAGGTTGGGGGAGGATCAAACTGAAGTAGTCCTGGAAACGCGCTTGTTGCTGGACGCAGACAAAAATATTCTTTTCAGCAGGCGCTATGCCTGGGTTAGGCATAGTCTAGTGACCTTGCTAGCGTAGCGTGCTGAGCTTTGCCACGATAAAGCCCGACACGTGAGATAATGCCGATGCTGCCTGAATGACTAGGCAACCAGCCTTCATGCACTGCAGATCGTTCTCAAGCTTCGATCTGAAGGCGAAATTGCGTAATCGGTGTCTCAATTTATGCCTGCGACATAAGGCCGAAACAATTCTTAAGCGCCGAAATATCACGGGTCATAATATCACGGGATCTAGTTTTTATGCTAATATCAAATTTAGACACTTCTCATTCTATCCAGAACTATGTACGGTAGGTTGATAGCTGACGATCTTGTTCGACCGTGGCAAGCTTCTTCTTGCTCAATGAGAGCTTAGAAGCGCTTCAACTCTTTCACCTTTTTGCCTTCGCCCATATCCCAAAAGCCAGTCTCCATCTAGAAGTTTCGGTCAGCGGAAGATCAAACCACAGACCAGCGACTTACGTTGGTTGCGTGAATAAAGATCTTGGTCAACTCTTCTATGCGGTTTGGCGATTGCAAGACAGCATGCTTCTCGATGGTATCTTTCACGTTCAGTAAAATGCTTCTGACCATTGAATGAATGGCATACCTGTAAGAGTTTTCATAGATTCCATGAAGTCCGGCGAAGCATACATCTCAATCCACTTCCAGTACTGGTTGCCTTCACGCATGGTGGCAGGATCATGATAAAGACGTCGTCCAATCTCAGCATAGCCAATTGCGCATGGTGCCATGGCCATCTGCAGCGCCAGCCAGTCTTCTGAGTTTCCTATGTCAAGCACATACCTTTCATTTGTGTTAGCATGCAGGAGGTTGGAGTGGGACTATAAGTTACCTGGTGTAAGCGGTGCAGGCTATGGCTGCTTCAGCGAAGTGTCATGTATCGTTAACAGCGGTTTCACTTACCTTCGTTTTCTTCCGTGGCGAGAATTCTCTCTTTCGAAATGCCAAAGTCCTTACAGTACTCAATATGCATCTTCATCTCATGGGTAATGTGCGAGACTGTCTCGGCAGCCTAGACAGTATCAGTCTCCGCCACGGGGTATGTGGCAACTTCAAGCTTACAATTTCAATCTGGTCTATGGTCTTGGACTTGTAGCCAGCCAAGCTCGTTGCCCTCGCATATTGAACCTATCAATGGTTATTAAAGTACTTAGTGGCCATCCAAGGTCAAGTGCAGAGATGACGGGACATCGCGCGCAAAGGATATCGCTCGCAATAGACGGGTTAACAAGCGCTAAGACAAATCTAAATCCGCCTGTCCTCGGGTCTGCCCCTGAAGGTGCGCCAACCTATAGTGAGCGTCGCGGGCGACGTTAATTGGTTGGCACTTTCGAGGAGGACAGAACATTTGAAGACATTGCAGTAGAGCTGTCCCATCATCTTTGCATCCGACCTTGATCTACCGCCCATACTTGCCAAGTAGAGATAGTCTTGGATCAGATAGTTTTGAAAGTCTGCCAGCGGCAGAGTTCCGTTTGCGAGTTTGGACAGGAACGGATGCTGCGTATGAGCATGCCACGCAGGCTTGACATCAGACCTGTCCAAGAGGTACTCGATGAAATGGTTGCTATTTTACGTCAGTAGCAGCTATACCAGTAAATGAAATATGCTTACGGGGAGAATGGCAGAGTGTAGCATGAATGGAAATGGTTGACAGGCTTATTACGACCCTTCCCAATATCATTCCCTGATCTGATGGCAGCGTTGATATACTGGCAAGCAGCCTTCACTGCAGCCGGCATAGACAGACCATTGGCCAAGTTAGAAGCGATTGCAGCTTGATATCGTTAGTGAGGATACAATGGCATGAGACTAAACCTTACAGGCTAATGAGCAACCGGTTCCATGGGTATTCCTGGACTCCTGGTAATCAGAAGTGAATTGGTGGACTTCTCCCTCGCCGAACAATGTGTCGACCACAATCTTTGAATCACTTGTGTTGATAGCTACTTTGCCCACCTCACCCAAAGGAGCATGGCCGCCTTTCAGAAGCACATATTGAGGGCCCAGCCTGTGGACCTCGGTAGCGAGCTTAATCAGATCCTCCCTATTATGAGGTCCGTCAAACTCGACACCAGCATCTTTCAACAAGAGAACGGCCTCTGGGACGTTTGGCGTCAAGATTGTGGTGATAGGAAGTAACTCGTCGCGAAGTCTCTTTATTGATGCTTCTGGTAAGAGTTTAGCACCGCTTGTCGAGAGCATAACCTAAACATGTTAGTCTTCGGCTTCGACCTAAATATAACAACTTACAGGATCCACGACTGTCCTAATATTGCCACACTTTTTGAGTGAGTCTGCGACGACATGAATCGTTGCATCAGAGGCAAGCATGCCTAAATTTAAACGGTCATTACACTCTAATTCGGTGGTTACATGCCATGCGAAATCATATTTTAATCCAGTTGTGGAAGTCAACATACCAGTTTTCACAACATCAACGTCAATATCTGACAGAACAGCATGAAGCTGTTTTTCCACAAATGCTGGCGGAGTGTGATGAACGCCATGGACACCTTGGGTATTTTGAGCTGTTAAAGCAGTTGTCACTGTCATGGCATAGCATCCATGAGCTGCAATGACCTTTTGGTCGGCTTCGAGGCCTCTGACTGGATCTTAGTAGCTGTCACATACCAGAAATGGGCGCACTTACGCTCCACCACCGCTGTCAGAGCCAGCAATAACCAAGACCTTTCCGATTGCCATGATTTCTATGGGGGAATGGTAGAATAATTACTTTCGAGAGTTACGATGCGCAACGGTTATGGAAATAGTGGGGTGCATATATTCTGTGTCATGTGTGGATCAAGCCAATACGGATTGGCCAAAATTGCAGGATTAATCTCAATATGTTCACAATTCTCTCGGGTGAACATTGTATATCTTTGGGTGTTTTAGGATATTTGTCTGATGCAGTCCATTTTAGATGATTTTAATGATTTTAACGGGGCATTCTTAATGACTGGTTTCTGTTCCGTCATCCCTTCGAAGCTCGAGACGAACCTTATCTTATCTGACTCTTTAAGTTCGTCGCGAAACGCGGTCTCAAGGCAGACAACTCCCAGACGAGTATCTCTAGCGTTCTGCCAGACATAATTTTCCCGGTCCATTTTTCGTCTATTTCTATCAATGACGATCTTAAGGTTCTGCCTCGACCCAGTTGCCTTGAATAAACTGCATGATGCCCTTGTATGCCTAGGTAGATTCCACGAATCCGTCTGCCTGGAGGCGACGCGCGACCACGTGCGTACCAATTAGCCTAGCTCTCAGTCCATAATATCAAAAGCTAACACAACATAGCTGGTTCTTTCATCCTTGAACTCCTCGAAAACAGGTTATGCTGCCTTCACTTTTGACAATGATAAATTCTTCACAAAATATGTCTGCTCTCCTCCACGGATAGTAGGAAGTGTCAAGGAGAAGTTTACGTGCAGGATTTATAACAAGGTTAATTGGACATTCATATAATCATTTTTGTTATTGCTTCGAATACTAACGAGCTCAAGGCTCTACTATCCGTCTTCAAAGCCCGCCCGTCAGACCCAAGCAGAGAAAAAGACATCGGCATCGACAAATGCGAAGTCTCTATCGAGGATGGCGGCGAAGTCAAATCCCGCCTCATCGTTCAAATGACATGCAGACACGGCGTCCTAAAGACCTACCACCTGACTTTCGAAGGAGCCTCTTCCATGCACGCAGTCTTTAAGTCTGAGACGATGAGGAATGTCTGGTCCATGTCTTCCCACCGACTGGCAGCTAACGCCGGACACTTCGGACCCAAGACTGAGCAGCTTGACATCTACTCCGAGAACGGCAAGGCAGTCTTCACGAGTTACACTGAGAAGGTCGTTGCTGGTAAGGAGGTTCTCAAACAACCACTCACAACATCCATCTCAGTCAGCACAGGCGACTTCAGCAATTTCCGTGTCGAAGACCAACTGCACATCATAATAAGCGTTAAAGATTTCAAGAACATCGTCTCCCACGCCGCAATCATGGACACAGAAGTCACAGCCTCCTATTCTCACCCTTCAAAGCCAATGCAAATCAAATACGGTGACGAAGCTATGCATAGCGAGTTTATATTGATGACACTGGGCGAATATAGAGGTGCTTCTGCGACTCCACAGCCAGCTGCAAACGTAAATGCAAGAGCCAATTCGGCCAGAACACAGCAGCAACCGCAAATGCAGCAGTTGTCGGCACATGGAAGTATGCGAGCTCCACAAGCCATAATCGGATCTCTGCCCCAGTCGAACTATTCGGGGATGGCACCACCACAGATGTCTATGTGTCCTCCACCCCCGAGGTCAGCGACAGCGAATTCAATGCGTCAGACGCCTAGTATGAGTCCTAGAAGGCCGGAGACACCTGGGTCTCGTCTTCCCCCTACTCAGGCATCTTATGTGGCTAGACCGCTGTTTGAAGAGGAGGAGAGCCTCTTTGTGAGCCAGGATGATGAGGATAGGATGTTTGATCCTGCGCCTGATGACGAGGATGCGGAGATGTTGGGATGGGATGCTACCGCGGTTTATGTGGGTGTTGGCCTCCTAAGTGCTGTTATGAATGCTTTGCTAATGTCGCTCAGGAGGATAACCCGAGAACCATTTCTCAAGGTTCTGCAGATACTGGGAGGCAACCGAGCAAAGAGAGGAGCCGTGGTCCAGAAGCCAGAAGACGTAGTAGTGGAAGCGGGTCGAGATATGCCCCTACGCAAAGAATGTCTCAGGTATGTTGATAAATCTGCTTAGGAAGTAGGACTGAACTAAATGATTGCAGGTTCGTGGTATGTTTGACGAAGATTGAAGAGCGGAAGTGGAGGCAAGATATCTGAACATTGCCTTGGCAAGAGCAACATTCAGGGGACACACAACACAAGCTACTTGCTTGAAAGACAGACAGAGCACCGCAAGCCCAAACTCTGGCTGATGAGATTGCGACTGCACCAAATAAAATCAAACACAACCCATGGAAGTTGGACGTTGAAGGGCAAGGAGCAAGGATTTAGCTAGAGGTGCTTGGTAGATATGACATTTGCTAGCGATGCTTCAGCTTATCAGAATACTTAAGCCAAAAGTCCCTACAAGCTCTATGACCCCAATGATCAACCCACCATTCACCAAAGCTGTCCTCGACGCGGCTATCGATCTTAAACACGCGTTCTTCCCTCTTCAGCCCACAAAGCACACAATACTTTGGCGCTGTGAGGGCCCCCTCATCCAGCGTAGCCGTCATCACAGGCATAGTCTCCTGAATCTCAGACACGACCAAATGCTCCACATGATCATGGATTGCCAGATTGGCGATAGCGACCGCTGCACGAAGTCTCCCAACCTGGTCATTCCACACGCAGACAAGGTCGCCTGTCTCTCTGTCTTCGCGAGCTGTTTCTGTTTTGTCGACGCCGGTGAGCTTCATGCCACTTCTGCCGCCGGCACCAGCTTGCCCTATGCGCATAGATTGAGAGAGGATAGTATCGCGCTTCCAGCGAAACTTCCTCCCTGCCACGACGTGAGCAGCTACAACACCTATAGAGAGGTACGACTTCAGCTCGTCTAGAGCAGCTGGATCTGAAAATACTCTGTTTTTAAATCCTGGTCCTAATAATTTCGGCTGTAGTGATTTGAGGACTTCTGGAAATATAGTCATCAGCACTGATGGCGGAGGGACATTGGTAGGCGGAGAATGATCCCGCTTCATCGAAGGCTCTTGTTTTTGTGCGGGTGCGTCCACGGCGTCCCATGCCCATGTATCATCTAGGTCGTCCACTGGTGCTGGTGTAGGAGCTTTCGTAGGCGCCGGCTTGACCTTTATCTCTCTGGCCTTCTCGCGAGGGCCCGTTTCCTCGCCCCAGTCCCACAAATCATCGTTTGCGGCAACAGTTTTTGGATGTATTGGCTCTATTGGATCGTCCCAACTTGGCTGTTTCGGCGCAGTTTTCAGAGGTGATTTACGTCTAGCTTGTACTTTCTTCCCAGGCTCCCCATAGCTGGGCCACGGCGTGAACGGTGATTGCGTGCGTGAGCTTCTGCTTTCAGGTGCGGGTTTCGGAGACGATATTATCTTTTCGAACAGATTGCGTTCTTGGTGTATTGGCTTTTTTCGTTGTTTGTCGTGGTTGAGCGATAGCTCCAGGATCGTTCTTGTGGTCTCGTTCATTCCTGGGCTCATCTCCAGTCCAACGAGGTCTGGTTGTGCATCTGGCTCTGGCTGCGGTGGTGGAGCGGACTCAAAATCGCCAAAGTCGTCATCTTCCGACTCAGAGAGGTTGTCTGCATCGAACAGAACATCTGGGTCGGGGGTATGGGAGGCATTTTGTTTCCTGTTTACGACAGTCGTGAACGGTGTTGGCTTGGGGATATCTACGCGCTGAGCAGGATCACTTCGTTCTACGATCTCTATGATCTTGCCAGAGAAGAAGTCCTGCGTCGCGGCTCGCAGCCTGTTCGGGGAAGGCACTGGTCTTTGCAAACGTCCTGTATTTGCTTCAGAAGAGGCATATGTGTGGCCACTGTTGATATGCAGCCCGTTGTATGCTTTGCGACGAGGTCTCTTCGGAGATGACCTGGGAGGAGAGGCGGGAGACTCGAAGTCGCCCCAAGCGTCGAAGTCGTTGTCAAACTGGTTGGATTTCGATGTTTCGGCGCGTGCGGGATGACTATTCGTGCTTGTGCTTGGGAAATGAAAGCTGCTCTGCAGCACGCCTGCTGGATTTGAAGGTTGGGGCTGGTCGAAGAATGAGAGATCGTCTACTGTGGATGGCGCATTGGACGTCGTGCCGTTCGTCGTGCCATTTTTCTGCTTCGGATCGGTATAAAACGGATCGAATGCCCCTAGTAGGTCGGCAGACATGGCAAAATCTAAGTCCAGAGAACTCGAGCACTGAAATGTTACTTTGTGGTTTTGCGAATATCTGGCGCATGCGACCAAGTATGCGATAGATTGATTGCCTTTTTAAAGCGTGAGTTGGAGTCTGGAGACCGCTTGTGTGTGTGAATGGACTACTCAAAAGTAGATACTGAATGCGATAAGGTCCGGACGTGCTCAAAGACAGGCCTCTTCAAAGTATGTCCAACAAGCTTTGAAGTGTTGAATGATGATGCTGGCGGGGTGTGTAAATACCTACAGATGCTGACACCCGCGAGGCTCGGAATGACCAGGTTTCTGAGCGGTACCTTGTTGTTCCTTCCCGACATGTGCCACCATGATGGCGGTTCATGGCTGTCTGCAACCTTGATAGCTACTGGCTGACTTCAACTCCCATCCTTTCCTGTCATGAGATCTCAAGATGATTGCGCGTCAGTAAACTCCAGTGTGAATAATGAACGAGGACTGATGAGAGATGTAGTCAAAGATGGGCGAGAACCATGCAACAGTCCTCGACTTTGTCTGCACTCCAGGACTCGGTGAAACGTCCACTTGAGAACAACATCTGCTCTTCAGGCCTCCGCTCAGTATGCTGGAAAGTGAGAGACAACCAAATCATTTGGAAATGGCTTTTGGCTGACTATCTGAACAAGTCCTTTCTGTTATTTGGTGATGCTAAACTCGAGAAATGGTGGTCCATAACACGAGATACCAGAGTCGCGTACAGCGCTCTCAAAGACCACTTTTTAAAATATGTGAATCAGCCGGAGTTGCTTCAAAACGCCGTTGATCCGCTGAATGATGATGAAAATGTAGGACGACAGCTTCTTCATGAAGTGTTTATCTGGCGTGCTTGCCGAGGCTAACTGGTTGCGTAGTCACCATGGGCAGTTCTTCGTCGGGACGAAGGACTAAGAGCCGAGATTCTTCAAGACGTTGAAAGATGCATGCCGGATGAGCCTTACTTTCGCCAGGAAGCAACTCAGAAGCTCCTTACAGATATTCTTTTCATCTATTGCAAGCTCAACCAGGACATTGGCTACCGCCAGGGAATGCACGAAATTCTAGCACCAATCCTCTGGGTCGTTGACAAAGACGCACTTTCTAAGCCCATATCAGAAGATTCGCAAGCATCAACTGACCTGATGCACGAGCTACTCGATGCTAATTACATCGAGCACGATTCATTCGCACTATTCAGCCTCATTATGAGGACCGGCAAGTCCTTCTACGAACTTGGTGAAGCAGGCAATCCACAATCAGCAGGTTCTCTGGAGCCTACCTTATCACCAATTGTGGAGAGAAGCAGACGCATACACGAGGTCATGCTGGCCCGATTTGATCCTGAACTAGCCTCCCACCTTACGCAAGTAGAGATTTTGCCACAGATATTTCTCATGTAAGCCTTGTACATCATCATCCTGGAAACAGCTAACCGGTTTCCGTAGACGATGGATAAGATTATTGTTTGGCAGAGAGTTCCCGTTCGAGGATTTGCTTCCTCTTTGGGATCTGCTTTTTGCAGAAGACCCAAATTTGGAGCTCATTGATTATGTCTGTGTGGCAATGCTACTAAGAATCCGATGGCAACGTACGTTCAAAGTCCAAGTCACGAAAACACAGCTAACAATAAAACAGTCCTAGAAGCCGACTACTCCCATGCATTGATGCTTCTACTCAAGTACCCGTCTCCAGGCCGTTCTAACGAGCCTCGTACATTCGTCAAAGATGCATTATTATTGAAACGAAACGGTCCCTCCGTAGCACCAGCTCTGATCGCCAAGTACAGCGGCAAAGCTCCAGAACCTGTTTCCACAACACCAAGGCCATCCGTCATCCCTCGACAAAGTTCACAAGCAAACACATCAGAAAACTTACTCTCAGCCCGCCGATCCCCACTCCCTTCCCCAACTAGCTTTCTCAATCAGCAAGGTGGCATGGAAGCAGTTCTTAAAGGAGCTGCTAAGGATGTGTTTCAACGTGGCGAGAGACTTGGTATCAATCAAGCTGTTCGTGATGCTGTTGGAGATATCAAGAAGAACATGCTGACGCTCTCGCCATCGCCGAGTTTGTCTAGAAGAGCATCTGAGAATCACGCGTGGAAGATTGATGACAGGAGGCCCGCAGCGTCTGCTGGAAGAGCTCTAGTTGCGCTGGAAGCACGCAATAAGAGACTCGCAGAACTTCTAAGCGAGGTCACTGATGAGCTCTACGGTGTGTCTAAGACCAATGGCCCCTCTGACGAGGCAGCAAAGACGATGAGCATGGTTATACGAAAGCTGAGCCTCATTAAAAGTTATTTGAACGATTCTAAGCTACCAATACCGCGCGTTGAGTCCCATCGGCAAGCAAGCAAGCCTCAAGTTGACGGAGCAGAAGACATCTCTGGCACAACCACGCTCACCAATTCTACCACGGAGCACCTCCAGGACCCGGGCTCGTTCGACCTTCAAGACGACGAAGACGAGGTTGCGGATGAAGAAGGTGGCCTAGAAATGACAAGGTCTCAGTCTCCAACAAAAGGACCTCAAATAAGTCTGTTGCCCGAACCCAGCATTATCTCAGTGGGTCAAGGTGATGGTTCCACTTCACCGACCTCTCCAGTTAGAACTGATCCTCCCACCATCATCGAACCCCCTTCTGTACGGAAGGCTGAAGTGGCACCTGTCCGACCACCAGCTACCATACCGACTAGATATGCTCTGGCACAGTCATCTTTTGCCTGGATGCTAGAGCCTGGCGAGGAACCACATTCTTCTCAAGCGAGGGAGGCGAGTCCTTTTGCGTCGAGTGGGAAGAAGCTAATGCCTAAACGGGCGAGAGAGAAGAGTGCGTTTCTGTTTGAAGATGAATCCGCAGGCGATAGCACGGATCCTTTGGTTGGAGAGGGGTTCAGCTTGCGGACCATCAGGAAGTAGTTGAGCTTGGCCTGCAATTGTAGGCCAATAACTACATCTTTTTGTCGGGTAGAGCGAAAGTGTATAAGGAACCTTGCATTATGCGACAGATGTCATGCAAGTGATCCTCTTTGACAGCATAGCGCCCGTTGAGGGTTACACCTCATACTATTGATCAGTGTTCACAATAGTGTACAGTCTTATTGGACAAAGCTCATCGACCGTCACCTATGATGGCACATCAGAGATGCTCTGCATGTTCCGCATGAGGTTTCTGCAGCGTGACTTCCTGAGCTCCTTTCGAAATCCTTTTCTCCACACAGCAATAAAGAGGAGTGAAAACTAGTGGCAGTTGTTTCGTGGCAGCAAGACAACATGCATAACATATCAACCTCAGTAACAGCATTTTATTTTTTACCGAGAACCCACGCTGTACTTACGGATCTATCCATCCCAGACAAGGTGTTTTGATGGCACGTTATGAACGCACAGCATGCCGCACGTCGCAGACCGCTGCCGGTCTTTACAACCCTGCATCTGCCACACCTCTGTAACTTTTACGGCTTCCTCTCGCAAGATTGGAGATAAGATGTCATCATTGCGGAAAGTCAGTTATTTTAAACCCTCAGCGAGAATTTGTTTAGCAGATATGTATCAACTTACACGTACTGCCAGCCAGTTGGGATATGCACATTTGACCGTTTAGGCGTGGAGTTGTCAGTGTCTGGGGTTGTCGACCCACCGACGCACGGTTCCCAGTGGCCCCTCCAGGGACCCGTCCAAACCCACCGGCCGTAAGCGAGTCACAGCGGCTGTGGAAAAGCTGGGCGCAGCTTCTGTGCTCCACTTGCCTTCTTCCTGACTGAGATCCCTCTCCACCTAAACCACCTCTTCAATCTTCATTTTCCAAATCGTCCGACGTTTTCTCTACTTCGTCCCCACCCTCATCTCTCCTCGAACAGAATCCTCTGTCCGACTCGCCTCCCTGCCTCTACTTCCACCTCGTGAGATCTCTCCGTTGATCTCGCCTCCCAGCTCCTTCTCACCCATATCCAGTAACCTCTGTTTACTCGAGACCCCACACTAGGTAAGCTTCCAACATCCTTTATCCGATTCATATCGATAGTTCTTTGATACAACTTCTCTCATCAACTGACGGTTGCCTGTTCCACTGTGCATTTTTCTTGAGTAAACTGTCTAACTCTGTCGCGTAGTCCTACGTCCACCGTTTACTTCACCTTAAATCACTTCACGAATTTAAGATGTCTGCTCCACAAGAGAACCGCGAGCAGTCCGTTGAGGCTGATGATCTCGCCAACGACATGAACCGTCTTGATGTCGGACAGGACGGAGATCGTCTTGGCCCGGACGGAAACCCAGCCCCAGAGACCGATGAGGAGTACGCTGAGGCCCAGCTTACGCTCCGTGCCATCGTCTCCTCTAAGGAGGCTGGTGTCATCATTGGAAAGGGCGGCAAGAACGTCGCTGACCTTCGTGACGAGACCGGCGTTAAGGCTGGTGTGTCCAAGGTTGTTCAGGGTGTCCACGACCGCATTCTGACCATCTCCGGTGGATGTGAGGCTATCTCCAAGGCTTACGCTATTGTCACTAAGGCTCTCCTTGAGGGTGCCCCAATGATGGGAATGGGTGGTCTTGTCTCCACCACCGGCACTCACGGTATGCTCAACTGCCTAATGTCTCCTTACATGCAGACACTAACGTCTTTCTAGCCATTAAACTCCTCATCTCCCATAACCAGATGGGTACGATCATTGGCCGCCAGGGCCTTAAGATCAAGCACATTCAAGATGTTTCTGGCGTCCGCATGGTTGCCCAGAAGGAAATGCTCCCACAGTCGACCGAGCGTATTGTTGAGGTTCAGGGTACCCCAGAGGGTATCCAAAAGGCTATCTGGGAGATATGCAAGTGCCTCATTGATGATTGGCAGCGTGGCACCGGCACTGTCCTCTACAACCCGGTTGTCCGCACCCAGACTAGTGGACAAGGTATCCGCTCTGAGGGTCGTGAGTATAACTCCAACCGTGTCATGCGCACTGGCAACGGAGCTGATTTCAGCCAAGAGGCCCCACGCACCTTCAACCGCCGCTCCGATGGCGAGGGTGCCGGCCGCGGTGTCCCAACCCACGATGAGAACGGAGAAGAGATCCAGACGCAGAACATCAGCATTCCATCCGACATGGTTGGATGCATCATTGGCCGTGGTGGAAGCAAGATCTCCGAGATCCGCAAGACCTCTGGAGCCAGAATCTCCATCGCCAAGGCACCACATGATGACACCGGAGAGCGCATGTTCACCATCATGGGTTCCGCCAAGGCCAACGAGACCGCGCTCTACCTTCTCTACGAGAACCTCGAGGGCGAGAAGATGCGCCGCAGCCAGAACAACGCCCAGGAGTAAATTCTCTCTTTGAGTTCTCGTTCTCGCACTGCTCGTTGTTACGCATGGGTTGAGAGTAGATCTGACTTGCCGCGAGGCTTATTGGTTGGGGCGGCTCTTGATACCTGCGGACGTTTTTGCGCTTATTTTCCTTTGTTTAAAAGCATTTCATGATTCGAAGTATATTCCTATCTGTAGTGGCTCCAAGCTGGCGAAAGCCTCTGCTCGCTGCCGCTTCAGACCACCTCGACAAAGACATTCGACAACTCGAGGCAGCCGTCACACTGGCTCGGATTCTATGGAGACGACGTCCTTTCGCCCTTACGAGAATCGTCCTAATCTCGTCATTCACGCGGCAACGATCAGACACAGTCTCATAAGTTTACGAATTCACGACAGCCCCTGCGTTCTTGCTCGTTTTACAACAACCACTGCTTGCGGATACCCTGTGGGGATTATATGGAAGCGGAGATATTTTTGGGCTGGGTGCATGCTTTTCCGCATGGTTGGGGAGTCGTATTGTTATTGACTACCCGCCGGTGCTGAGATTCAGATCTCCTTGATGTTGTAGGACATAGTTAGGACTGTAACACAGGAGCCAATATGAGCAGACATGTGCTAATTTGCACTTTTAACATCGAGATTGCGGTTGCTGGCTGATGGCCATTTGCTTGACTCGGCAGGACTGACATCGAAAGCGTAATGTTTAGGCACAAATCCCTATTTAAATGATGGCCTTCGGCTTGCCGTGAAAAATGCTGTGTGTGTGCGTGTTCCAATTTCTATGGCCCCAACCTCCAAGGTGGTGGCTCGTGTAACAGATGTGACATCTGTCCGTCCAGTGATGACGGCCGGCGACACTGTTTGATTTCTGGTCACTGACCTCAACGGTGTAACGTGACCCGGTGGGCGTGACGAGGGTTTGTGTAGGTACCCGGGAGACATATATTTGGCAGGAACAGCCACATCTTTGATCCCAAATTGCCCTGTCACTTTGTCAATTTCGACGAAGAGGATTAGAAAAGGATTTAGACGGGATGGTAAAGAAGCGAACCTGCGGCAAGATGACGGTCCCCGTGGTGCAGGCGACGATTAATGCGGTGTTGTTGACGACGTTGAGTAACATACTGGCGCAGTTCATTCAGGCGTATAGGAGAGATGTATACTTCCCCGATTCCCACTTCGCAGAAGCTCCCAACAATTCTCTACTTAAACATCCGTGGTTCAAGACCTCGATGCGCTCATGAGCTTCATTCTCAAACTCTACAGAATGACGCTAATTCGATCAACAGGAGCCATACACCCTCTCTATAACACCAATCCTCAATTTCGCCATCTTCACCATCCTTACCTGTCCCCCCAACTTTGTGTATCAGCAATTCCTCGAGTCTGTCTTCCCCTCCACCACCCTCGCACCGTCTACCTCGGCTGTGAACGCAGCGGCGAAGAATGATGAGAAGGAGCTGAACCGGGAAGAGAAAACTGGGGAGCTGGTGGAAAGCGGGCTGAGTAAAATAAATACGGCGGCGAAGTTTGTTATTGATCAGACGGTCGGGGCGAGTCTGAATACGTTGGCTTTTATTTATTTGATGGGGAGTTTGCAGGGGAACTCGGCGGTTTTTTTGCATCAGAAGACAAGGTGAGTTCCAGTTGAGATGAGGAGAAGGAGAGAGAGGCATAGAGGTGGCAAAATGGGAGAAGAGAGTGCTGACGAAAAGTAGGCAAGAGTTCTGGCCGATGATGATGGCGGGGTATAAATTATGGCCTTTGATTAGTTTGCTGGGCTATGGAGGGTTGAAGTCTGTGGAGGCAAGGCAACTGTTGGGGAGTTTGGCGGGGTTGGGTTGGAACATTTACCTGAGTTTAAAGATTGGTAACTGAGTGTACCTTTCGCGAAGGGAAGCAGAGGAGAGCAGAGAATGGAGTAGATAGGTTGGACATGGAGCAGGAAGCTGAGCTGGGGAGGACCAGTGAGAAAATGACGAGCTATGGAAGCATTGTTGAGAAGTTTGGAGTTATCCGTTCCATGGTGCATTCTATGATAAAGGTTTGCATCCAACTGAGAGGGTTTTCTTTCTGGCTACCTTACTGTAAGATGAAGTTGAGATAATCGTGTAAGGATTGTTGACAGACAGTCTTGGGTGGCCACTCCTCTCCCCAAGAGGGCTTTCGGGCACAGAAAACAGTTCAAAACGTGAAGACGTCGTCGACCTGTATATGGAGCAGAGGATCAGACTCGGAAAGGCGCTCTTGCTAACTGGCTCAATTCGGTTTTCAAAGTTCGCTTGGAAGAGCCAGCTGAACTCTGAACTGTCAAAAGGGTTTCGAAATCAATCTTAAAAATAAGGGCGACTTCCTGTAACATGCTCGGCACCGAGCACTGAGCAGCCGCATCAGTTTAAATCTGATGACAAAACTCTCGGAATACTTGACGTTTTGCTGCATGGCATCTTGCATTTTCTACATATTTCTGGGACTGAGACGTTGGTTTTTCGGAAACCACCATCGAAATTGGTCGGGCAAAGCCTTTTTTTTTTGCAGCGAAAATGCAAGCCCCTGCATCGTGCGTTAACCAAGAATTTTTCTCCTCAGGATCAATAAGTCCTGTATTTTTGCGACCATGTTTATTGCTTCGAACAGACGAGCAATAGCATAACTAAGTAAAGACGTCGTGATAGTCAAGGAATAAATCCTCAATAATAGGCAGTTTGACAGCAATTGCTGCACGCACTGAAAAGGCGCAGACACGCCTCGTTCACAAAGTGGAGGACATGGACGTCACTTCAAGTCGTACTCCGCTCCCTTGCAGTTGCTGGACTCGATGGAATCCAGGCTGGCTTGCTTCCAAAAGCACCCAGAGCGCTTGGCGCCTGTTTCTCATGTATTTTGTGGGGTAATATGGCGAGATGGCGTTGCAAGTCAACTCTTAGATCATGACACTGTCGCAATGATTCCGACTGCCCGTTGGGCGAGTACTCGCCGCCGCTGGTAGCACAGTGTAGCTATACTTTCGCGGGTGACAGTGACGCAGCTGAAGCACCAAAGGGATAGTGCCTATTGGGTGAGATGGGGAAATCGCGTCTCACTCGAAGTATCAGAACTGGCTGGCGGCGGTCCAACGATCAAATCGTAGCTTTTCCGTAGTCGCACAGTGCTAGATAAACGAACCAACAGGTATCTCCCAGCGCCGTTTCCAGTGTGTGATTACCACGGTCGCCCCCGCATGGTTTCCCCGAACGTATCCCTACTCAACATCTGTGCGATAATTGTGAGGGGAAGTGTTAAAGAGTTAGACTTAAAAGCCCCTCTTATGTCCAACCTCCTCCATTTGCGCTCGAGCTGTAACCATCGACTTCTGCTATATTGAATCGCCATTCTACAGAAGAGGATTCGCCGTTGACTCTGATGTTAAGCTGCAGTCCTTTTGGTGGTAAGCTAAACAGAACGATATCGCTGGCATGCGACTTCCTGCAGCTGTTCCTTGAACGTGTAGGCCCCGACAAAAAGGTACTCTATGACCAGTGTTTGCCAGCGCACGAGAGCGCCCATCCAAGATGGACCTCGACAAGGTGCACTCGCCCGAGCAAACATCGCAAGTTCATGCGCATCGGGTCCAGAATAATCAAAGCAGGTTGCCATCCTTCAGGTTCGCAGATTTGCAGCGCTCGAACTCGCTGCCCGTCCAGCCGCCGTCAACAATCCGGCGCGTGTCTGCCAACAGTTGTCTCAGTGCCGATACAACTATCTACCGGCCGACGCAAGGGGACGGTGTTGAAGCCGACAACTCGCCCTCAACCACACTGACGAAAATAGCTTCATCTGACAGCGGCCCAGGCACAGTTCCTTTGTCCACCCGACAGGCCACTGTGACAGGTGGAGCCGGATCAGCACCACTTGCAGAATCCTGCTACAAACCGCGCAAATCACCACAACCCAAACAATTTCAAGAAAACCGCGGGCCGAAGAGGACGGCTGTAGCTTATAGCATCAATGGCAATAAAACAACGCCGAAGCCTTTACCTGCGTTGAGTACGAATAACCAACTGCGCGAGATACAATCAGAGCTGTCACAAAAACCGGTTGAAGTGATCACTAGTGAATGGGCGCGCGACCAACAGCAATTGTTAGAACCAAGCTATACAAACGAACACGCAACTATAAGAATAGAAATCGAGGAGCCAAGGTCGACAACTGCGACACCTGGAGCTCAGGTCCAACCGATACGCGCATTTCGACCGTCCGCGACGCGCACCAAGTCCCGCAAAATGGGCTCTAGGAACTCATACTACCGCTACGAGAGCGGCGAGGAGGACGATATTGAGGATGATCGCGACCAGACATTGAGAGCTTTGCAAGGCAACTACAGTAATTCGTCCGAGAAGCCGCCGCGCAGAAGCTCAGTCGCATCGCGATATGACGATGACGTCCCTGAGAACCGCGGCGGTGCTGGCAGGACGGGCGACCTATTCCTCGACCTTGCATTTGAGAACCTGCAACAACAAGAACGAGCCGACGACGAAGATAAGTCGCGCTTAGCTGCTACACCACGTCGCGTAAGTAATTCTTGCTTCAATTTCTCGCTTTTGAGCGTGTGTCGGGAGCAGTTCCCGGTGTCGCACAACTCAGGATTTGGCGTTTCAGCTCCCTGGCTAGCAACGCCCTGGAATATATCCACCAAGCTATGACCACATCCCTTGTGGAACTCTCACTAATAACCATTTACAGTCACGCATGCCACTTCCCATGAATAGATCTTCGCTCCCAACACCTATTTCGAGCTCATCTTCTGCCAATGCGATGACAAGGCGCGATTCCCAAAAGACAGTTACAGATCGATACACGCGCGGTAGCACTGAATCTCCAGCAGCACTTCCAAGCAAACAGGCAGAGCGATTCGCATACGATAAGGGAGCTACGCATAACAGAGCGACATCAATTCCACAAACACAAGCCGACATAAATAAGTCGCGATATCCGCCTTCTGCTCCGAGGTCAGATCCGACGACGCCGAGAGTCTTCAACTATAGCAGCCCATACGACACTCAGCCTTCTATTGCGAATAGGAGGGGCTCAGAACCAGATACACTTCCGGCCCGCGCATCGCATGCATATAAGCAGTCCAACCTATCTTCCTACTCTACGCCAAGAATGTACAACTTCTCATCTCCGGCCGCCCCGCGCGCAAGCGGCCCAGGACACTCTGACGACGGGTCAGCTTCTACCACTGCGCCATCCACAGTATGGGATGAATTGGATGACTTGAAGTCTAGGCTTCGCAAGCTCGAGTTGACGACCAAGGCGCCGCCGATATCTGGGAGAGCAGTCTCGGGCAGCGAACGACCACCCACCGCCACGACGACGGCCACAACTATGTCGACCTCTCCGAAGCAACGCGCTAGGAACTTGAGCCAGTCTTATGATGATGGATACTCAGAAGGAGAGCCGCACCCGTTGTTGCATGCTGCTCTTGCGAAGTCGAAAAATATCCTAAATACCGAGATTTATAAGGCGCTTGAGACTACTGCACAAGATGCACTGGCAGTAGCATCAATGGTTGGAAGTGATGGGAGACAGGGCTACAATATCTCAAGCGGCCAGTCAGTAGTTGGCGGCACAATCGGAGGAAGTCTTGCGGATCGCCAGCTTAGAAGGAAAGCAGATAGTATGTGCCGCAGTCTTACAGAGCTCTGTATCGCATTATCAGATATGCCACAGTCGCGTCTTGGCTCAAGCGGCAGAGATACCGCTAGGCCCATCAGCCGGGGAAAGGAGCTAGCATTGCAGATTAAGGCGAACAACGAGGCGAGGGAGCTGCCGAAGACTAGAGCTGACACGAGGGCTGTGAGCAGGTTTGAGGCGAGGAGGAATAGTCTGCTAAGAGAAGCTGGAACACCGCAGATCAGCCCAAGGGCAGGAGAGCTCCTCGTAAGCAGAGACCGAGAGCCAGCAGCCAGTGTCATGGGCGGCCGTCGAACAAGTCTACTGCTCAACCGGAGACGAGGCGCCGGAGAGTCAGAAGACGAAGAGTTCAGAAGGGATATCAGCAGTGATTACCAACCGATAAGCAGGGCAGCGACGGAGATCGGCATGGGTGCTGGAGTTAAGAGAATGCGCCCTAGCCCGGTTTATTCCAGCCAGACTGCGATTGAAGAGCGACAGCGCCAACGCGAGGCTGAGAGGGCGGAGAGAGAACAGAATCAAGACAGGGAGAGGCCGCTGAGCACCATTTCTAGTCTTCCCGTTCGGAGAACGTACAGTGTCATTAGCTCCGCGGCGAATAGCCCGAGTGCGCTTGCGGGGGGAAGGAGGTATTTAGATCGGGAGCGGGGTACGCTGCAGCAGGAGAGGGGTACCAATTCGGTGATGGAGCGCTTGGCGGTTGATAGGGGGACGAGGGCGAGTATGTTGCAAAATATGGAGGCGGCGGGGTTGAATAGGACGAGGAGTAACGGGGCGAGAGTTGCGAGTGGGAATGAGACGATCAATTCGACTCGCGCTGAGGTTAGCGGCCCAGCCGGTTGGTAGATATGGAAGCTATGGTGGTTAGGCGACAGAGCTATGGCATACAAACATGAGATACGAGAAGCACGAATGATGGAAGGAGTTGAGATTCTTATTAGCGGCATAGTGCGGAGTCTTCTGTTTAAGCGGTCATGCACTATGCTACGTTCGGTCGCTGGAAAACAACGATTAAACCCTTGAGAGGCCTGAGCGGTGTGTTTCAATAGATTAACATGGCACATACATAGAAAAGGAGACTTTATGAAGAACAGGATGAGAGTTGTTAAATATGGATTCAAAGGCTCTCCAGCGAATTTGGATTGCTGGATCATCTTTATGACATGGCGACTGCTACATGGTTTGATAGGGATAAGCATCAATCGGTTTGCCGTCGAACCCGTGCTCTTTCGCCCTCGTGGGTCCAGATGCTTGATGTGTGAGGGCTATGGCCACATTCTGTTTTCAATCCTCTCGGGCCAGCCCTCATGTTCATCATCCAGTAGAGTCAACGTCAATTGACGATAGCACTGCCTCTCAGCACTACCCGGCGCGCACCGATACCAGTTGTCCGCTGCCCATTTTCGGTACCTGCCATGGGCATACTTTTCGACACCAAGATCTAAATATGCATTTCGCTTCGCCCGGCACCCCTTATTGCCGTTCGTGGGACGGCGTTCGGCGTAGACTTACGCGTTCTCTCGACAATCTCGATGACATTGGTGTACTCAACGATGGGCGGCACCGCTAACGGCTGGCGAAGCTCTGGCGGTCTGGACGGTGAAGGATTTGGTGACTTCTCATTGTAAACCTGGCTCTGCGCTTTATTTTGTTTCAGTTTTGACGGCACGACTGGCAGCGCGGAGGTGGCGATTTTCTGCGGATGCGGACCCTGTTGGAGAGCATGTACTTGATTTGTAGAGTGTATTTTGGGTGCTTCTTGGCCCGACGTCTCTGAAACTGGGTGTGGCCGCGGTGTCCCGCAGCAACAGAAGAGATTCCAAAGCGTCGTAGTGGCGATGCCTCTTCAAAGTTGAGTAATGGAACGATGATAAAGGTGGGAAGTTATAAAGCATATGGGAAATCGGGAGCTGAGAGCGGAATAGTTCAGCTGAAGTCGCTTGGATTGCCGCCAGCCTAGGCCAGTTGATGCCGTGAATAAATGCGGTCAAGCCGCAGCTGTAGGCCTCAAGAGACCTGGGTTTCACACTTTGGCGTCTTGAATCTCCAGAAAGTGCGTTCTTTTCTGCCTTGTGGTTTCGTTGCTCACTCGATGCCTCCATCAAGCATGGACCCAGGAGTCCAGTACTCCCACTCCTCGCTCTGCTTGTCAACCCAAAGCATGCTCTCAGATATTAAATCATCAACAGCGGTCTTTGCTCTGGCACGCGGCCAGCGAAGGTTCAACATAAGCATGGACACGCTCACGTATCCGAGGAGCTGCGCCGCCTCCAGAACAGCACTCTGATCAATGTTGAGTTCTTTCGGAACTGAGCGGATGTAGATCTTAGATCCTATTTGAGGCGTGGAGTAGGAAGAGCCTAAAGGAGCAAGAGATTTCACTGCTCTGAGTACATCATCACTTCAAGCATGTCAGTATATGCTATGTCACAGAAAGGACGCACAGAGCACGTACTCAGTGATTTCAGGTGCTCCCTCCATGCGAGTTCTCATAATACGATCTCGACATTCAGTTACTCCCATCAAGCCGCCATTCTCATCTCTCGTCTGTCCACAAACTTCCACAACTTTGACTGCTAGCTCGAAATAAAAGTCGTTCACACTTCCACCAAGTAACTGACTCCACAAACTGCCCCCACCTTCCTTCTGGCCCGCGCCGGAACTGCTTGCTAAAGGATCAACACCTATTGCTGCGCACATACGCGCAAACTCAGCGCGAAACGTAGGATTTGATCGGATGTCTTTAGCATGTGTCTGAGCAAATTGCTGAAGTACACTGCGGAAAACAGAGAGTTGGGTAGAGAGAGATGTCGCATGGGAAGAGCGCAGGTTGGAGCCATGAGAGGCGAATTGAGCTTGGGTGAGGCGCGAACGGTCAAAGGCTGCTAGACCTACTGCTTTGCGCGACATTTTATAGTATAAAATTAAAAAAGTATAACCACGGTTGTTATGGTAACTGAAGCCAGTAATCAACGTGTTGGTGTTTATGTCGTGGTCGAAACCTCAAGGTGACGTTCCTACCCCGGTCCCGATAAGGCTGATAAGGGCACCCACGTGATAATCCTTGCTTGGCATGGAGCCCGTTTAGCGCGAAAATAGTAAGCGAAGCCCACACAACGACAATTCCAGGAAATTCGACATCACAGCAACGCCGACCTCTATTCACGACAAATTCCCGAGTCACGCCAATCGCAAACATGGCCTCGACATCTCAGAGCGTTCAGTGCTTCGGCAAGAAGAAGACTGCCACCGCAGTTGCCCAGTGCAAGGTGCGATGAAATGCGCCTCCGACAAAATACGAAATGGAGTGCTGACTGCGATTCTGTATAGGCCGGAAAGGGTCTTGTCAAGGTTAACGGCAAGCCACTCAACCTCATCCAGCCAGAGATCCTCCGCTTCAAGGTACATCCATCCGCGACTCTCGAATCGAATAAAGAATAAGGAGGCGGGAATTGGGAGGAAATTGAAGGAACACGTTCTGACATGTTCGCGAACAGCTTTACGAGCCTCTTTTGATTGTCGGCCTCGACAAGTTCGCTGGTGTTGATATCCGCGTTCGCGTCACCGGTGGTGGTCACACTTCCCAGATCTACGCCATCCGTCAGGCTATCGCCAAGTCCCTCGTTGCCTACTACCAGAAGTACGTCGACGAGTACGCAAAGAACCAGCTCAAGGCTGCTTTCGTCGCCTACGACCGTACCCTCCTTGTTGCCGACCCACGTCGCACTGAGCCAAAGGTACATATAACAGGAGAAGGACGAGGAAGGGGAACAGAGATACTAACGTTTCTCTCAGAAATTCGGTGGTCCAGGTGCTCGCGCCCGTTACCAGAAGTCTTACCGTTAAATCGGTATGGCTCGGGTGGATATGGGATTCCGTGCTATGTTGGCGCTTGGCGGCTGCATTACCACATGGTGTTGGCTTGTTGTGGAGCCGGTTGTAGAACTCTAGGCTCAAAGAATGCGACGATTCTGCAAACGATATACCCACCCTCAATGGAACGACTCGAAAACAACCTTCTATATGTGCTGTGCTATGGATATGTACAGATTGTGCAGATTTCTCAAAAGGAAATTGGACGGAAGAAATGCGACACGCGCCAATGCGATCCGAACACAAGAGAACGCCAGAAAAGAGAAGAGAAAGAGGTCACATGCGCGCCGTGCTCTAGGTCCAATGAAGCGCATTTACGATCACCATTTGACTTGCTCAAGATTCATTCTGGCTCGATATGCGTTTCTGAGATGAGAGGTTGCGATTGTGAATTGGCATTGTGGAGTCTTACTAACACGCTGTATCTCTTTTCTATTTTTATTCCCATGTTCTGAGGCCAATTGCTCCAAAGTTGCTTCAGCAATCCTAATAATTATGCGATCAGCACGCCCTAGGGTATTAATAATATGACTCCCTGAACTCCATGCTCCGAAAACTTCCCGTGGTCGGCCTTCATCAAGAACCCCATGCTTCAGCAGCCACTTCCTCTTCCTGTTCTCCCTCAAGTGCCTTGCCACTACTCTTGCCACTTCTATCGAGTCTTCCCGACGACAGCCGTGCCGTGACATGCTCGCCTCAAGGTTATAATAGTGAAAAGACTCCGGAGCGTAGGCGTTGCGATATGCTACCAACCACCAAGGTGTAACTTTTCATAGAGGCTGAACATCATGCTGGTCTCTCAAGACGTCTGCATCCAATTCGGATCCTCAGAGATCTTCCACGGCCTGATGTCTTCCAGATTCTTTTCTCGGCTCTCATGGCAATGGTCAAGAATCTTCTTGTTCTCCGGCTTAACAAACAAATTGCTCAATGCCTTGACGTCCGCATTGGCTTGTAGTGTTGCCGAAGCTATTTGTTTGAATGACGCTGCGGCTATAGAGGGTCAGTATGGCGAGGTGGAGAGGCTTGCAGGCTGGGAGACTGGGAGACTAAGATATTGAAGACGCACGAGATGATTGATCTGAGGCAAGCGCGTTTACTAGGCGTGGGACTGTCATTCGTAGCCTTCTTGCCTGGTTGCTATTAGAATAGGGTACTTGATGGTGGACGGGCATGTTTACCTGGGTGTACATCTCCTTGAGCGCCTGATCGGCCTGGAGGAGACGCTCCTCGTCCCACGCCTCCTGAGCGGTTGCGGGAGGGTTGCGCACGCCTGTCATTTCCGGTCCTTGAGCCATGGTGGAAGGGTTTCGCTACAAAGTCTATAGGTGCGGCCAGCGCCTCCTCGTTTGATGAGCTTATAGAATTTTGGTTTGTCTGATGAGTTCACACAGCAATGTAAAGCTGTTGCTATGGTCACGAGATCTTAGTATGAGGGCACGGAAAGGTGTTGGAATCCTTGTCATGCGCGGTGGGGTTGATGGCACTAAGCTTGAAGAAGCAATTTAAGGCCGCTGGTTGCCACAATTTTGGTGCCTGGCCGCGTCTAAATTGACGACCAGCAAACATTAGGCGCGATATCAGCAATATGAGACGCATTAAGAGCAGAATTCTCTTCGAGATGTCATAATGTTGATATACGGACGTAATTATAAGCCTCGGTATTGGGTATGAATAAGCAATTGTCGTTTTCTTGGAGTGGTTGAGCAAATATTTTGAATAAAACAAATTGCTGCTAAATTGCCTTTTTGGCAGAGACAGAAAGGCTGCCAAAATGAAGTGCTCTCGGCGCCAGATGGCCAGGCCAACTCACTGTGGCTTAAGCCAGATCGGGTCTAGCGGGTTCACGGCCGCCACAGGACAATCGCCAAGCTCTGTCTGCCACCGCGCATCCATCATAAACTTTGGCGACACCATAATTGCGATACAATACGGAAGCTTGTACTATTCTTAAGGATATCATCTTGCGAAACGCCTTTCTTGCAACCTGACGTGCGACACTCTTGAACGCAAAAGTTCCAAGTTCCAGCTTACTGGTAAGCGCAGTGACGCCAACATGAGTCGAAGTGCTAATAAATGAGCCAGCCAAACACCCGTTACGCGCAGTCAGCTGATTCAAAACAATCCACACAGCCAGAGCTTTCCACAACGCTCTAGACAATAGATAAGATGAGCCCGAAACCTGCTGTCGTCTCACGCCGTGAGGATAGTTCTAGCGACAGCACGCGCAACGCTGTCTGCAGCACACCAAAGTCTGTGCAATTCTCCGAGTTAGTGAATGAGGCGGACACCAGCCTTGAGAGCCCACTAAGTCCGCGACCAGCACTCCACCGTCGCGAAGTCAGCTCCGGTGGCAGCATTCAGAGCAGAGCCTCAAGCAGGCCGAAGTCAGTCCAATTTCCACAGTCGCCTCAGGAGCTCGAGACCACATTCGAGAGTCAATTGAGCCCATCCATCACCAATCAGATGGAAAGCTTCGGGTTAAACCGCAGCAACTCGAGGGCAACCACCAGGTCTACCGGGTCAGCAAAGACCTTCAAGTCCTCCAAGTCCTGCCAGTCGGTCGCGGCAATCGGTGACTACAAGCTAGGCTCCCTGCGAGTCCACTCCGCCGACATTCCAGAGGAGGGATCTTCCCCAGCCTGCCTCCAAAACGGAGATGTCCTCATCATTACGGGAAGTGTTCAGCCAGGTGCGATCCTTGGGTATGATCTGGTCAGCTTCACTGTCCGCAAAGGTGGTGAATTTCACGGAATTCGCGAGCTTCCTTTTGGGGCTCACTTTGTGTACGGCGGATCTCCAACCTCAGTCGCCGGCCGTAATGGGTACTGGTTTATGACCCCCCACAGGGCAACCGGAGAGCCAGGTGACATATATGTCAAGAGATGGGACCACTACAACGAGCTCTTGGATGATGAGCCAAGCATCGCAGAGACGAGGATCCAGCAAGAGGGTGTCGAGGGTATCTACGATAAGTTGTTGCCATACGACCTCGCCGCTGTGATACCAGCATCTCGCCGTGGTGAAAACGCTGCAGCCGTAACAATCGATTTGAAGCAACTCTGGCGTGATATGATTTGCGGGGTCAAGGGAAATTATCTCACCAGAACAACTGGCGGGAAGTGGAACGAGTGGAAGGTTGAGGCGGGAGCTGATTCAAAGCCACCAGCTAGTCTCGTAGACGTCGAGCTGCAGCGTGTCGCTGCCATAGATGGCGACGAACAGAAGCTCAAGTTTGTCTTCGATCTTGGTGAGAGGACTTTTTCCACAACCGCCGTTGGTGGAGACCGCACAGCACAAGCGCTCGATACCTCGGCGTACTTGAGAGAGATCATCCGCGACCGCTGCGAGTTTGCTGATTCGGACTGGATTATCGGAGAGATGCAGTTCGCCTACATTTGCGGCGTCCATCTCGGCAACATCAGTTGCATTGAGCAGTGGGAGCATGTCCTCAAGATCGTGTTCAAAGCTTATCGCGTATCGATTGAGGAGCCAGTGCTCTACACCAAAATCATCAGAGCATTTCACGCTCAGTTGATCCACAACGATGCTTTCCTTGAGGATGAGGGCAGCATTTTCGCCACCCTCGGTGGATTCAAGGACGAATTGCGCATGATCCTCACCTTGTTCAAATCTCGCTTGACTGAGCAGATTCTCGCCCAGGGAGAGCATTGCACCCCACAGCAGCTCGAACTCGGCAATGCCTTCGAGAGGCTGGAGCAGTGGCTCTGGAAGTGGGATTGGGATTTGCGCGGAAACTTCGTCAAGCGCGGGCCATACCAATTGGAGGATGGAGAGGTAGTCGACTTGGAGATGGAGGAATTCGATGCAGAGGACGACAGAGGTGAGTACGCGCCGGTGATAGTCGAGATGGACGAGGATGGGAGAGAGAAAGACCTCATATCCTGGTAGTTCAAATAAGTTGTTGTTTTCTGACAGTGTGTGCTCTAATAGGCAAGAAGGTGAAGAAAGCCCGCCTGAACTTCTTCCGCCGAAAGACCAAGTCTGGGTCTCCGCCACCACAGTTGTAAGCTGGTGCCGCCGACCTCTCTTTTCGGCGTTATCATTTGGATTTCCTTCCTGGATTCGGCTCTCGGCCTTCTGCGATACCCTCTGGATCTCCTCAAATACTGGAACATGTCTGGACTCTTCCTTCCTCCATACCCTGGTCCTGGGTAACCACTTAGCGCATGGAAGCTCTCAGTGGGGCTTTGATGGCGTCAATTTTGCTGTCGACTTGTCTTTTCTCGGATGAGAGTCTTTCGTCCTGGAATATTGTCGGAGCATTTCATTGGAACTCGATATCTCCTGGTCAAGCGACGTCGACACGCCAATCTATTTTTCTCCAATGAGAGAAGTCTTCAATAAACTTGTCTCCATCTTCTTCATTGCAATAATCCCTCGAGTTGTTCTTCACGGCCTTCCTCCAGCGTTCGGTTTGATAGTCAGTGGCGGCAATGCCACCATCCAGGTTGAATATAATGGTGTTACCCATAGGAAATGGATGAATTATACTTGCTCGTATAGATACAGCAGCGTTTATAGGATGCTTTAAATGATAGCAACCAATGCAGATAAATATTGTGGTCTCGCCATGTTGTCTCGGCGGATGAGGTTTGGGTGGCAGAGCTAGCCAGTGCGCCACTTGCTGAGAAGTCTCAAATGAGAATTTATTATATTCTTCGCCTGCGAAAATATCCCATCATGTCCCAGACAGACCTCGTAACAATCACAACACAATAACAAATCTCTCCAACACTCAAATGCCACAGCTCGTGACCGATGGGAAGCCATCAGCATAGCACTAAGTTCACAGTGGCGAACAATCTCGAGGACATGCGAGAAGCTCCCTGATTTTTTGGCTTTGAAGTAGGTAGACCGGACTTGACATTCTCGAGGAAATATACCCATAAAAATGGTGATGATGTTGAAACTGTTGCCCCTGTCATTTGGCCAATTCCAGGCATCGAGTTGACGTCGTGAGAGCTTCCAGCCTTGAGTTGCTTCGCGGAAGGCTTCCGTCCATATTAAGTTTTGGATCTCGGTTGGTAACTGAGCGAATTGTTGAAATGTTGTGGGAGAATGAGATGCCATAATGGTGCTCTGAGCAGGCATCATGGTTGCCAAAGAGTAATAAATTGAAAATAGGCAAGTGTGAAGATATAGGTGCGCTGTAATACAGGGGTGGCGAGAAATCACCCCTTCCTGGACGATTACCCCGCTTTGACTTTACGTAAATGTTCAAATAAATTAATATGAACTATTCCCAAACAGGCTGAGATATTGATGGAAGGCTAAGAAGGCAGGCGATACGCGGTATATATATAGGAATCCACAGAAGGTAGTTGGGAAGAACGATGCAGTCTTGAATTGATGGTGAAATGTAAGTAGACAGGATTGAGAAATGGGACCTCTTGTGGTTGAGGTGATATTCAAAAAGAAAAGCACATTAATTCTGCTCATAAATGATCCTTCTGTTGCTCCATGGTTCTGTGAACTCAAGTACGCTTCTTGGCATACTTTTCCACATGGTTAATAGGAATTCGGTCCATTACTCGAAGCAGCAGGAGCTCAAGGACCCATTAAGCCCGGCCTGCATAATGAATCTGCCATCATTCACGCCTCAAGACTGGGTATTTATTATTTTAGGTTACGAGCTGAGAGGTACATCTTATCCCCGTACAAGCTGTGATTCCTCGGAGGTGGTAGATCTACTTCGCTGATTTGATTCATTGCAGCGTATTTATGCCATGGGAATTATCAGGCTACCCTGAAGCAATGACAGTGACTCGTGCGAAGATGCACGATCGATGGTAGCCACCCGGGAAGCACTTCCAATTCAGCGAAGCTCAAAAAGCCTCTACTGCGAAATTAATGTAATGCTTTCTGAGAGTTTTGAATGCCAGTTTCTGACAGCTAAATTCCACAGTACATTCACGAAAATACGACGCTAAAAATGAAACAGATGACTGGGCAAAGGTTCGATTGTTTCTACCGCTACGCCTCAAGCCACAATAATGTGGCAATATAGCAAAGTGAAGACCAGGCAAATAAAGCCGTTCTTCGCGTGATTGTCAAATCTACACTGAAACCCATATGACCAACTGAAGCCAGTCGTCTAAAGACGACGACCACGACGACCACCCTTGCGACGGGTAGAATCGGATGGAGTTGGGGTAACATCCTCGATTCTGCCAATCTTCATGCCGGAGCGGGCAAGGGCGCGGAGAGCGGACTGGGCACCTGGACCTGGGGTCTTGGTTCCAGAACCTCCAGTGGCGCGGATCTTGATGTGAAGGGCGTTGATGCCGAGCTCCTTGCAGCGGATAGCGACGTCCTGAGCGGCCAACATGGCAGCGTATGGGGAGGACTCATCACGGTCGGCCTTGACCTTCATGCCACCAGTAACACGGGTGATGGTCTCACGGCCGCTGGAATCACCCAAGTTAGCCTATGACCATTCCACCAAGTATATAAGAAGTTTGCGAAATGATGTGTTGCAGATTCGGCTCATGGGTTGACATACGAAAGATCGGTAATGTGGACGAAGGTGTCGTTGAAAGAGGCGAAGATACGGGCAACGCCAAATACAAGCTCGCCTGCGCAAATGGTCAGTTTTGGTTTTCGTGCCAAATTCTCGATTTCGACATACCATCGCGGACCTGTGGGCCGAGGGAGATGTTCTCCTGGGCTGGGCGGGTGACTTTCTTTGGAGGCATGATGGGCGGTGATTTGGCGGTGGAAGGTTTGACAATGTTCAATTCAACGGTCGCAAGAGTTCGAGATGCAAATATTGTTGTGTGCGGACGGCAAGCGAGCTAAGGCCGAATAAGTCGCTAGCCCCAACACGGTTACCGCCCAGGCCCCGCCACTTTTGCCGACCGCGTCTCTATTTATTTCCGCCGCCCGATCTTCAATCCTTTCCTCTTTTCACCATTATACAAAACATCAACAACCTCCATTGCGTTCCGACGTTACCTTCCACAGCGAGACCCAGTTTACAGCCATAAACTGCGACAGCGGATGCGATAGCACAACATCCACCATGATGGAGAATTTCGTGATTGGCATCATTGGAATGGGTGACATGGGAAAGATGTACACCCGCAGGCTCAGCGATGCTGGATGGAGGTAAACTACCACCTTCCGCCGTTGGGCCACCAACGCAATGTGTAAGTTCCCACTTTTCTTCTACTCCCGAAAGCAGCACATCGATATAATGATGACTTGAGTGCATTTGGCTCGACGCATCGTTCTCAACCGGCCCGACTACCTTTCTGGTACCGGGTTGGGGGTTTACTTTCACTGATGAAACATCTCAGCTACCTTATTTTTACTTGTCTGAATCAACAACTTGATCACTGCTCTTTCAATAAACGAATGCAATTGAAGAGCCTAAGCTAATGATATCGCAGCTCACAAACACTTGCTTTCCCAACCAATCGTCCTTCATGGATAACTAACTTGGTACCCCCAACAGAGTGAATGCTTGTGATAGAGAAGAGAAATACCAGAGTCTCATAGAAGAGTTTTCTAGTAGAGTAAATACATCTTTAGATAGAACGTACATGCACAAAGTGCTGAGTGCTCGAATAGAAGAACGTGCAAATATTTCCCAACGGCCATCTGGTCTCCCGAGCGAGCGATTATATCATCTACAATGTCGAGGCTGCTTCTGTTGATGAAGTCGTTGAGCAATATGGACCATGTATGTGATCTCCGGTGCTCTGTCGTCAGATAAATGCGAGACTGACCCATTCTAGCTACGAAGCAAGGAGCCATCGTCGGAGGACAAACATCTTGCAAAGCTCCTGAGATTGCAGCATTTGAGAAACATCTTCCCAAGGATGTCGAAATCGTCTGCTGCCATTCTCTTCACGGCCCAAGCGTCGACCCCAGAGGACAGCCGTTGGTCTTGATCAAGCACCGTGCGAGTGATCAGAGCTTCAAGAAGGTCGAGACCGTTCTGGCTTGCCTCAACTCCGCTGTGGTTCATCTCACTGCAAAGGAGCACGACCGCATTACGGCCGATACACAAGCTGTTACCCATGCAGCTTTCCTCTCCATGGGCAAGGCATGGCATGCTAACAAGCAATTCCCGTGGGAGATTGCTCGCTACGTCGGCGGCATTGAGAACGTCAAGATCAATCTAACTCTTCGCATCTACTCGCAGAAGTGGCATGTTTATGCTGGTTTGGCTATTCTGAACCCGGAGGCGAAGAAGCAGATTGGCCAGTACGCAGAGTCGGTCACCGACCTGTTCAAGCTCATGCTCGGCGGCCATAGAGAGGAGTTGGAGAAGAGAATCAAGTCGGCAGGAGCTGCTGTCTTTGATTCGAAAAAGGTGCAGCATGAGATTTTGCTGGACGATGAGGTCCTTGATAGATTTTCCCTCGGCAAGAAGCCGGATGTGCCGACACCAAACAACCATCTCAGTCTTCTTGCTATGGTCGATTGTTGGTCTCGCATGGGCATCGTCCCATATGACCATATGATCTGCTCTACGCCGTTGTTTCGTTTATGGCTGGGAGTCACCGAGTACCTCTTCAGAAAGCCGGGCCTCCTTGATGAGGTTATCCGCATCGCTATTGAGGATAACACATTTAGATCTGACGATCTTGAGTTTACCTTTGCAGCTCGTGGCTGGTCTGATTGTGTCAAGTTTGGAGACTTTGAGAGCTACAAGGACAGGTTTGAGAGCACAAGTTCGTTCTTTAAAGACCGATTCGCGGATGCGACCAAGGTTGGCAACGAGATGATGAAAACCATTCTTGAGAACACCAGGAAAGATTGAGGTGCTTAGCATGTTTCCTGTCGCTTTAGCAGAGCCAGTATGGAGTTTCTTGACTGTGGTTGTCCTTACGAATGAATAAAATGGTTCACTATGGTAATATGCACCGTCCGTATCAGTGTGAGGTAGTGAGTAATTGTGCTTGGACCGTGAAAGCTTTTTTGGATTGCCCATGCTTAATTATACCTCCATGCATCTAAATTCAATTTTTTTGAATCCAGAGACCAGTACGCTAGGTGGGTTCTAAATAATGTCAAAGTTGTCTCCACCTCCGCAGTTCCGCCAGAGGCTTTCGATTGTTCACTAGCTTTCTTCTCGTTGCGGCACGTCCAGGCCCACAATTCGATCAGTCCAAGAACACCAACTGGCCACCGCGAGAGGAACCACCACAACCACAATACTTTCTGTATTTCCTCAAAGTTTGTAGATAGCAACTTCAATAAGCCAAATCTGAATCTGTGGTGCATTTGAAGATCAAAAAGCGCGACGGGCAACATTTTATACCAAATTTAGGGCATGCCAAGAGTTCTCGCTTCCCGCAAAAAATTAGCGCGGGGCCTCGTCAATCTCTGAGGACAGCACAAATTCGACGACACCGTCACGCGCGCGACGCCCATACCACTCACGCAACGTCAAACCCATAAAAGGAAGCGCTGCCACATATACCCAACATGTCGAAGTTTTTCCGTACCGGAGACGACACCTCCAGCGACAGCAGCTCCGACGAGGAGGAGCTCTACTCCGAGGAGGAGGAGGAGGAGCAGCAGCAATCTTCCGAGGAGGACAGCAATGAGGGCCAGGACGACTCTGATAGCGATTCCTCCAGTGATGAGGATGGTGTTAAGAAGACCGGTGCAAGCGCTTTCTTGCGCGGCGCAGGATCTGACTCGGAGAGCGACAGCGATGACGAAAGGGCCAAGGTCGTGAAGAGTGCAAAGGACAAGCGCTTCGAGGAGCTTGAGGGCATTATCAAGGCTATCGACAATGGGAAAAAGATCAACGACTGGGGATCTATCTCCGCAGGTACATATTGGGCATATGCGAAGATGAGGATAGCTACTGACAGCACACAGAATTCGATAAGATCAACCGCCAGGTTGCTAAGCTCGTCCAGAGCGGCAAGACCCCAAAGTCTTACATCAAAACTATTGCCGACCTCGAGGACTTCATGAACGAGACCATCGCCAAGCAGAAGGTTACACCAAAGAAGATGAACGCCACCAGCGCCCGTGGTCTTAACGCAGTAAAGCAGCGCATCAAGAAGAACAACAAGGATTACCAAAAGGAGATCGATGCATACAGGGCCAACAAGGACGAGTTCATGGAGTCGGATGAGGAGCCAGAGGTTGTTGCACCAAAGCCAAAGAAGCAGAAGAACACCTTCCAGGTTGAGGCTGCCACCGCCGGCGACGATGATGGGTTCACCACCGTCATGAAGGGAGGCCGTGGCCTTCTCCCAACCCCAGAGTCTATCCTGACACACCTCAGGACGATCATGGAATCGAGAGGAAAGAAGAACACCGACCGCACTGAGCAGATTAAGACTATGGAGAAGCTTTACTCCGTCGCAGAGACCCCATACCAACAGATCCGCGTCCTGCTTACTCTTATCTCCACCCGCTTCGATTTGTCTACCGGAGTCCAGACCTTCATGTCTCAAGAGCAATGGAAGGCTGCCGAGAAGGAGTTGGAGACTCTCTTGACCGTTCTCGAAAACAATCGCGATTACGTCGTGATTGAGGAAGCCGAGGAGTGGGAAGATGACGAAAAGGCACCAGTTGCTGTTGAGGGCGAGACCATGAAGATTCCAGGAAACGTTGTTTCTTTCGTCGAGAGACTCGACGATGAGCTTACCCGCTCCCTTCAGCACGTCGACCCACACACCGCTGAGTATATCGAGAGACTCTCCGACGAGGGTGTCCTCTATAACTGCATCGTCAGAACCCAGTTCTATATTGAGGCTATCACCAAGAACCCAGCTGTCAATGTTCCACAGGACAACAACAACAGAGTTATCATGCGCAGACTTGAGCACGCTTACTTCAAGGTTAGTGATTGCGGTTGAATTTGTCACTAGAATGAAGTGCTAACTATTATCGCAGCCAGCAGCAGTTGTTAAGATCCTCGAGGAGAACTGCTGGAAGGCCATTCCTGCAACCCTTTCCTCCGACATCACTCCAAAGGGTGCTAACACCGACGCCGCCTCCCTCGTCAACGCTCTCTGCAATTACCTCTTCCTTCACAGCGAGGGCATTCTCCGCGCCCGTGCCATGTTGTGCCAAATTTACTTCTTGGCCCTCCACGACAACTACTACAAGGCTCGCGACATGATGCTCATGTCTCACTTGCAGGAGACTATCAGCAACTTCGATGTCAACACCCAGATCCTCTTCAACAGGACCCTCGTCCAGGTCGGCCTTTGCGCTTTCCGCGCAGGTCTCGTCTACGAGGCACAGAACACTCTTCAGGAGATCTGCGGCAGTGGACGCCAAAAGGAGTTGTTGGCACAGGGTGTTATGATACAGCGCTACGCCGTTGTTTCGCCAGAGCAGGAGCGCCTTGAGCGTCAGCGCCAGCTTCCTTTCCATATGCATATCAATTTGGAGCTCCTTGAGTGTGTCTACCTCACTTGCAGCATGCTTTTGGAGATCCCACTTCTGGCCCAGACCGGTTCCTCGCCAGATATCAAGAAGCGTGTCATCAGCAAGACTTACCGCCGGATGCTCGAGTATCATGAGCGCCAGATCTTCACTGGACCGCCAGAGAACACCCGTGATCACGTCATGCAGGCCTCCAAGGCTCTTGCTGCCGGCGAGTGGCACAAGGCCACCGAGTTCATCCACTCCATCAAGATTTGGGAGCTCATGTCTAATCCAGAGTCCATCAAGACCATGCTTTCCGCACAGATCCAGGAGGAGGGTCTTCGCACATATCTTTTCACCTACGCACCATACTACGACACTCTCTCCGTCGAGACTCTTTCCTCCATGTTCGAGCTGTCCAACCGCAAGGTTGCAGCTATCGTCAGCAAGATGATCAGCCACGAGGAGCTTGCCGCTGCTCTTGACCAGGTCAACTCTTCCATCATCTTCAGAAAGGGTGTTGAGTTGAGCAGACTCCAGAGCTTGGCACTCACTTTGAGTGACAAGGCCAGTGGTTTGATCGAGTCCAACGAGAGAACCTTGGAGACCAGGACACAGGGCACAGCTAACGCTTTCGAGCGTCAAGGTGGCCGTGGTGGCCGTGGTGGAGGACGCGGTGGTGGTAGAGGCGGACGTGGTGGTGGACGTGGAGGCGGACCAAATACCCAGAGACAGGAGGGTGGAACTAGGTTCACCGGCGGTGCTCTTGGTGCGGCTGTCAGAGCCTAAAGAACGTGAATCATGATTATGCGTGCATTGGGCTGGTGATTAGGCTGAGGCAATTGCTTCTTTGGCGTTAGTTTTTAGAGCTGTTTTCAAAAGAGCTTAAACAGTATGAGAATGACGATACATAAACATTAAAACATACTGAGTTTGAGATTTGAATTGTGAATTGTGATAAAGTACGAGTCGCCTCTAGCCGATAATGGACATTGTCATATGTTGACAACTTCGGTATTAGCTCTTCTCAAAAAGTCAAAGTTAAGCTCCTGGTACGCCATTATAATGCAGGGTAATACAGTAGTTGGCAGCTGTCAAGCAGCTCCCGCTTCAGTCCACGATTCAGCATCGGAGCGCGGAGCGAATGAGACACCGGAAAAACAGCTTACAAAGAAACTGGATTATGATCCGTCGGCGGCGCATTACCTCGACATGGCATTTAGCGATTCCACCTGCGTTTCTAGAACAGGCTTTCAGTATGAACTTGTATAGTGTGAATACAAAAGCTGTTTCACAGTCTTTTTAAGAATGAGGAGTGTGCTGCGGGGTCTGACTAATCATAATCTTATAACGAAAAGAAATATCATCTGCAGAGTTTCGCCCAAATCGGAGCTTTCTCATCTAAAACAAGCTGAGAGATATTTCTAACTCGTCACTTCACAAGAACACCGAACCAGTTGTGGAGCAGCGAAATATCCCAAATAAATCAAAATCATCCTGCAAAATGGCGAGCTCATCAACTCAACCAACTCCCAAAACTGAGCATGGCAGACTTCAAAACTTTCAACCGCATGGCCGTATCCATGGAGCACTTCGTAAGCCTTCTGCATTTCCCCATCACAAAATCATACTAACAAACTTCAGCACAACCACTTCCGCCAAACCTGGACCATGCTCTACAACGCCGCCTGCACCGGAAATCGACCAGCCGGGATGTCCATGCGCCAATTTCTCGCCGCCGGCGTACAGTTCTGCAGCCAACTAGCCCTGCATCACGGGATCGAAGAGCAACACATCTTCCCCATCCTGGCAAAGAAGATGTCAGAATTTCAAACCACGGCGCAGAGAAAGAAGAATGGTACGGATGGGGTCAAGGGTTGGGGGGGTTAAGGAGCTGGTGAGGCAGCATGAGTTGATTCATGATGGGATGGATCAATTTGAAAATTATCTCAAGAAGGTGTTGAGGGGCGAGGAGGAATTGGATATGCGGGTGTTGAAGGAGTTGATGGGATGTGGGGATGTGTTGTGGATGCATTTGGATGAGGAGGTTGAGACGCTTGGGGCGGAGAATATGAGGCGGTATTGGAGTTTGGAGGAGATGCGGAGTATGCCCATGTAATTTGTGATTGGATTTGTTGTCGGTTTTGTAAAGCGAATAATATACCCAGAATAGGATTGCTTCGGCTCAATTACAGACACATCACGAAAGTCTGAGCGTATTCTGAATTTTGCATTATTTACTGGAGGGATTCCTCGAGTATGTTACCATCCATGCTATGCCGATCCTTTGCACTGTGCTCGATATGGCCGCACCATAATAGAAATACTCTGCATACAATAGTAGACTGCCATCCTCAACGCCTTGCCATGAATTCCAACCTCAAATGAGGTAACGGGCAGAAAACTCCGAAGAATGGTCAAAGATCAAGTGTGGTTATGATGGGATATGTCGCACTGGCTACACGCTTGAAGTGTCCCATCACAACCGCATCGGGCCTTGGTGATTTGACAACAATTTACTCGTCCTCAGCCTCGGCATCCTGCTCTTCATCGTGTCCATTCAGAGTGTCGTTGCTCTCCACATTCTCATCACCATCACCAGCCGCCTCGGTCTGGCCATCCCAAGTCGGATCCTCAGCGTATCTCTTTCTCGACGTGAAGCTCTGATCAGCTTCCTGTTCAGACACGACACGAACCTCCATGACCGACGCTGCCATCCTGTCCTCATCATCATCATCGTCACCAAAGCGGTGCTTATCAATGTTCTTGCTTCTTTGAGGCCTGATGACTGCCTTGTGGATGATTGGGTATATGTATGCCGCCTTCTGGTGCTTTCCGTCCTTGCCATCGTTGATAGCCACTGCGAGCTCGGTATTCCATCTTCCGCCTTCACCAGTGGATGACTCGACAGCGGTCTCATAGACACGGTGGCGCTTGAAACGGAAGTGCTTCTTTCCATTGACATTCTCCGATGTGTAGATATCCTCGTTGTCCTTGGCGTCAACATCATTAACGTCACACTTGCGCTTGAATCCCTTAGCATCCTCAATCGTCTCTGGGACGTAGAACTGATAATCCTGATATGGCCCTGGGTGTGGGTAAAGAGCTGGGTTGCGCTGATGTTGTTCCAATGCCTTCGCGTGTGCGTCCTCACGGCTCTTTGAGGACGTTGGTGTTAAGACGGCGGAGCCAAGGCGGATATCGTAGACGCTAGATGGCTGAACTGGGTTGGTCGCGAACTTGACATGGAAGTAACCGCCAGTATCGGTCATTGCGAGGAAGTCTGGGAGTATTGGGTGGGAGGAGACAAGCTTGAGGTTGCGCTTCGTAGGATGGCGGATACGCGCTGGGTTGGAGAGGTTGGCTGCTGTAATCTCGAAAGAGCGCAGAACAGACTTGAGTATGTATTCTGGAGAATCCTTGTCCAAGTTGTCTGGGAGTGATGCGATAGTAGCTTGCTTCTGGATTGGACGCTTAGCCGGAATCGCGAATGCATCGCGGCCCTTCTTGGTTGCTCCGCCGATGTATTCGGTGCGGCGCAAGAAAGAGGCATTGTCATTGATCTTTGGCTTGTTCATCGAGTTGAGCGGGCGCAAAAGCAGGCGGTCATTTGGGTGCACTGCTGGGACCTCCTTGCGACATTGTATAGCTGCGCAACCGTAGGTTAGTCCTGCGTGACAACTTAGTGTTGATGAGGTTATACTTACAACTCTCATCTCCATCAAAAACACCTGGCATGCCCACCAGGTCCAAGTGCATCCCAAGCTCTGCACCTGCCTCGATGTTCAATGGTTGCTCACGGGCAAGTCTTGCGGCGAAACCAGGAGCTGTGTACTGGCCACTCGCCAGCCCGGTGTTCGGGACATCGAGGAGCTTCGGTGGGTTCGGTGGTGGAGGAAGTGTGTTCGAGTATCTGACGCGCGCAATGTAGTCTTGCTGGACTCTGTCCTGTCCTTGAGACCTTGAAGTCGACATGATTACTTGCGATAAGTGTGTATGTTGTGGTTGTCGACGTTGTTCGAGGTCCAAGGCTGAGTGTCCGGTAATTTCGTGGTCGTGAGGCCGTGGTTGCGACGCGACTAGCGCGGCTCTGACAGGCGAGGCTGCGAGCATGCACATGGACAAGTGGATTTTGTCCCAAAATGAATACCTTGGGAGGTTCCTTCAAAATTAGCGGGAGTATGCTGGTTTCTTGTAATTCTTGTTATCATTGTTGCTAATTCACTTCAACTCAAAGCAGAGCTTCTACACAGCTTGAATTCACTGGGTCTTTCAAATTGGGGACGCATTATACTTCAGCACCTCATGCGATGGGATATGCCTCACATTCATAAGCTACTCTTCTCAGCGAGCTGTTTTCCTAGTTTACAAGCCTAGGAGCATCTTGTCGTTTCTCTATCCTTAACGCTATCATATGTTCCTGCTGAAGCTCATTAAAAGAAATATCCTCCACTTCAGCGCTGCGGCCCACGTTGTGAAGCAGCCGCCCATTTTGATACAAGAATAACGACCCATACCCTAAATTATCGCAGAGACGCCTTCCTCTAATCAAGTCGTAAAGTCTTTATTTCGTATCTAAGATCTGTTCTTGTTGTACTTGGCCTTGCCAAACGAGAATGGAACGTAGCGGTACTTTATCATATGCTGGATCTGTCTGCGCACTGTGATAGAGAGTTAGTTGGCATGCTATGCTTGGACAACGGAACGTGCATGATTTGAACTTACTGGTAAGGCAGAAGAGAATAATCCAGTAGACAACCAAGACTGGCCAAAACACCGGCACATCGAAGATGGAGAACCAGGTGCAAAGGAAGCCAATGGTGATAGCTCTGGTGGCAGAGTGCCAGAACTTGAACTCTGGAAGACGTCTGATAAATGGTCTGAACTCCTCGTCCTGCTTAGTTGGCAAGCCGCCGGCTTCGCCATCCTCCATCTCCCCGTCCATAACATCATTGGATGGGTCGAACTTTGGCTGCAGGAATGCAAGGAAGAGGTTGAGCAAGTAGATTCCCAAGGAGTATGCGACTAAAGTAAATGTTAACGCGTGTCACGATTTTGATTGTACTGCCAGTCCTTCTTACCAATGTACCAGCCTTGTGCCATGAAGATCCTTAAGAAGAAGATGGCAAGGAAGGCACCAGTTCCGATCCATCTGTAAGCCAAGTATGGTGTTGACTTGTCGAGGTAAGCCTGGTAGATCTGCGTACGACGGTTATTCTAATACTTGCATCGCCGGGGATATTCAGATACGTACGCGCTGGAACTTTGTGCTCTGCGCCGACACGGCGGCGAAAGGGGTCTGCTCTGGCTCAATGGAATCCATGATCGCTGAAGCCGTGGAGGAATCGTACAGTGTAGTGGTGCGTAAAGTGATCGTGACAGAATAAAGAGCGTGGATGTTTTGTTACAAAGCCGTATTGTCGATGGCGCAAGCAAACTGGTTTGAAACTAAAAGTATCACTGAATTTCCCAATATGGACACGCAACGAGGCAGACGCAGGCTGAAGTGTAGTTCTTGGCACTGTCACATGACGTGCCAATCAGTCCATTTGTTCCTGTTTCGAGCTTGCGGCCGCTTTCCGTCAATTTCCCCATGTAACCTGGGTAGCCTCGGATGCGGGGGAAGTGAAGCTTGGTCTCCAACTCGGAGATTCAAAACTATTTCTGTAACTCCAATTGAATTTCAATTCCATCCGCATACTTCTCTGTATATATCTAACTGAGCTGTGCCATCACTGACCAAACGAATACAAGCAAGATGAATTCTCTTCAATGTATGAGAACCAGAGTCTCTCAGTTCAGACCAAACTCTTTGCCTAGAGTAACACGCCAGTTCTCGGCATCAGCGAAGCAGAACTATGAGTTCATCCTCACATCTGAGCCACGACCAGGTGTTGGTCAAGGTAAGAAAGTTCAGAGAATTTCGCAGCCTTTGTTTTTATTTGGTTTCTAACATGCTTCAGTGACCCTCAACCGCCCAAAGGCACTCAACGCCTTATCCACACCACTCATCACCGAGATCAACCAAGCACTCCGCGAGTTCCAGGCCTCACCATCTATCCGCGCCATTGTTCTCACTGGTTCCGCTCGCGCCTTCGCCGCCGGTGCCGACATCAAGGAGATGGGACCACTCACCTTCTCCAAGGCATACACCGAGCACTTCATCCAGTCCTGGTCCGACCTCACCACTTTCCTCTCCAAGCCATTGATCACTGCTGTATCTGGGCACGCCCTTGGTGGTGGCTGCGAGCTCGCTATGATGGGGGACATCGTTTACTGCACTGAGACTGCCAACTTTGGTCAGCCAGAGATCAAGCTCGGCACGATCCCAGGTGCTGGTGGATCCCAGAGATTGACTGCAGCCATTGGAAAGTCCAAGGCCATGGAGCTCATTCTTACCGGCAAGAACTTCTCTGGTGTCGAGGCCGAGAAGTGGGGTGTTGCTGCTAGGACCTTCAAGGACTACGAGGAGCTCATTGAGGCGTCGCTGAAGACTGCCGAGACTATTGCGGGATATAGCAAGGTTGCCGTGCAGGCTGCCAAGGAGGTCGTCAACAAGAGCCAGGATCTTACCTTGAGGGACGGTCTTGATTACGAGCGCAGAGTCTTCCACAGCTTGTTTGGCTCTGAGGACCAGAAGATTGGCATGAAGGCATTTGCCGAGAAGAGCAAGGCTGAGTGGGTTGACCGCTAGGTGTACAAGATTGCACGATGTTTAAATAGAGGTTGAGCCATACCATACTCGGCACATACATTGCTCTTGAGGCTATGCGCTTTTATACGCGAGCAAAGCCCACAAATTTCTTGAATAGCCAATTTGTTTTTGACAAGTCCGAGTGACCTATTCATGCCGCATGATTACTGCCCAAGCATATCTATTTCAGGCGTTTCGAGCCTCGTAAGCTCCTAATGCTTTTGTTGAGCAAAGGCGCTGCATCGGGCAGGTCGTTGTATAGCAACCTCGTCCAAGTCCGAAGACCGACATCCGCTCCCGCCACAGTTTTAGGGACGTCAGGCAAACTTGGCGACTAAGACCATCGAAGACTACTTGGTGAGTGCGCATTTGCGCTTCTTACTCACATTTCCATATTGGTTTCATAATGTCCACCTTTTCTATGTCAGTCTAGTGATTTCAGTCAGTTATATTTTAACTATTGAAACGCCGTGTGTTTAATATGCCACTCCTCACGGGATGCACGGCCACATAGCTACTCCAAACTGGCGTCATCGACAGCGGATTAGATGAGCTTGGGTTCTGGAGTTCTCCACTTTGCGATCCAAAGCGACATCATGGCTCCGCTAAAGTGGACAACTGCGGACGACAACCTCAATGTCTATCAAGAATTCAAGATATTCAACGCCAACAATGCTGCGAAACCGGTTGATCGGAATTACGCGACGGCGGCAAAAACATAGGCGATGAACAAGCTTAACATTACAGAGGACAACTGCCCAAGCAGCATAGCTCGGTCTTACTCCGCGCTTGGTATTAAACTGCACCAAGCACTTATCGAGCGCGGAACAGGATGCCGTTGACGCTATTTTGATGTGCCAGCGAAGCTCTCCTGACGTTTACAGGATCAAGAGGGGTCGCCACCAATCATGACGTCTCGATTGATCATGTCTCTGTTGCTGACAACTGTCGCTGGTCTAGAAAGCACATGGAACTAGAGTCTTTGTAACAACAACAGGCAGGCCACAATCACGCTTGCCATCGATGGCGCGGGATGAGGCCACGATGATTGGCGACTACTACAGTACCCCGCCTCGACTCGTTATTAATGCTGGTCTCCGACCGTTGATCGTCCTTGAGGGGTTATATCTGCTCTGTCCTACACAAACTTGAGCTTACTTAGGCCAGCCTCTTCTGCCACCCGTCACAGGGCGGAGTCTATTACAAGTACATACATTACCCGTCTCTCTTTGCCTCCTCCCACTTTTTGCCTCAGCCATCAGACAGCTGCTAGTACAGAAGTCAAGCCTTTCTTGTCTCCTTCAATACATCAATAGACGTCGTTGTCCGTTATTTTGAAAACACCATATCCACTGTAAACATTACTCCCAGCTTATAACCGCAATCATGGGTAAGGACGAGAAGCCAGCCTCGACTTTCAAGTACGATGAGAGGCCAGTCTACACCGCCTCCAACGGCGCTCCTGTTCGCCATCCGGAGGAGTACCAGAGAGCTGGTGGTCCAAATGGTCCTCTGCTTCTCCAGGACTTCCACCTGATCGACCTGCTTGCACATTTCGATAGAGAGCGTATTCCAGAGCGTGTTGTCCACGCAAAGGGTGCTGGTGCATACGGAGAGTTTGAGCTGACAGACGATGGTGAGTTGACATGTTTAATAATGTCGACTTCAACAGCTAACTGGTTGACCAGTCTCCGACATCTCCATTATTGATATGTTCAGCGAGGTTGGCAAGAAGACCAAAACCGTCGCTAGATTCTCCACCGTCGGTGGTGAGAAGGGTTCACCAGATACCGCTCGGGACCCGAGAGGTTTCTCAATCAAGTTTTACACGGAGGAGGGTAACTGGGATTGGGTTTACAACAACACACCAGTCTTCTTCTTGAGGGACCCAAACAACTTCCCACTGTTCATCCACACACAAAAGAGAAACCCACAAACGAACTTGAAGGATGCCACCATGTTTTGGGACTACCTCTCCGATCACCAGGAGTCCATCCACCAAGTTATGATCCTTTTCTCCGACCGCGGCACCCCGTACTCCTACCGCCACATGCACGGCTACTCCGGCCACACTCACAAGTGGCACAAGAAGGACGGCTCTTTCAACTACGTTCAGGTCCACATCAAGACCGACCAGGGCATCAAGACGCTCAGCAACGAGGAGGCAGGCAAGCTTGCCGGCGAAAACCCAGACTGGAATACCCAGGACCTCTTCGAGGCCATTGAGAGAGGCGAGCACCCATCCTGGACCGTCTACGTCCAAGTCCTCTCCCCGGAGGAGGCCGAGAAGTTCAAGTGGAACATCCTTGATCTCACCATGGTGTGGCCTCAGAAGGAGGTTCCACTGAGGAAGATTGGAAAGTTCACCTTGAACAAGAACCCAGAGAATTACCATGCCGAGATCGAGCAGGTTGCTTTCTCGCCAAGTCACTTGGTGCCTGGTGTTGAGCCATCCGCCGATCCGGTTCTGCAGTCGAGACTTTTCTCGTACCCGGATACCCAGCGTTATCGCCTTGGTACCAATTATCAGCAGATCCCTGTCAATGCCCCTCTGCATGCTTTCAACCCATTCCAGCGTGATGGGCCAATGGCTGTTAATGGCAACTATGGCGCGAACCCGAACTATCCGTCTTCTTACCGCAAGTTGACTCATAAGAATGTGGTGCCGACTGTTCCGGATGAGCATAAGAAGTGGACGGATCAGGCTGTCATGCACTTGAATGAGGTTACTGCACATGATTACATTCAGTCTACGAGCCTGTGGGCGGTCTTTGGAAAGACCGGACAGCAGGATGCGTTCGTGGCCAATGTTGCTGGTCATCTGAATGCTGCTAGGAAGGGTAAGCCGCCATCACCTCTTCATAAAGTCGAAACAGAAACTGACAAATTTCGTAGACACCAGAGAGAGGGCATATGACATGTTCACGAAGGTTGATTCAGAGCTTGGCCAGAGGGTTAGGACCGAGACTGAGAAGTTGGCTCCTACGCCGTCGTCCACAAATAACCCCATTAAAAGCACTTCAAGCAGGCTGTAGGTTGGTTAACTAGATAATGAGATTGCCGTAGCGTAGCCTTGAATAGGAGATCATGAAATTGGATACGTCTTTGCAACATTTTATCTGATTGACCTGCAAGCAGAGTGCCGTCAAAGAAGATGCGGCAACGTTTACTGCATGTAGATCGCTCTATTGCTAATCGGTGGCCCGACCGCGAGAATTATCCAAGATCAAGATTCATGACCACGAACACATCGCGATGTGCTAACCGGTTGCCGGACAAGGCCATAATCTTGGACACTTTGAACATAAATTGTGTTGCTTTCAAATGTAGTTGTAAGCGAATGGCCAGCAGTGTCGGCAGCCGGTTTTTGGGGAGTTCGCGGTACCTCTTCATTTTCAAACTGACGCCCCCGAAGCCACGAAGAGATTGTCGACCTTTCTGTGTTGCCTTGTGTCGAAATCTATCCGCTAACATGGGTTTCCACCAGTTCCCTTTTTGGTTGTTTAGGTGAGTTTGGGCTGACAATTGTGCAATGATCGCAGGCGAAGTGGCGGGAGATGAGGTTGCCGAGCAGTCTGGATGAAAGTTCTCACAATCTGGGCTGCCGGCCGTGCTGGTGGCTTTTCCCCGAAAAGGGGAAAAACAGAAAACCAGCCTTCTTCAAACTATTTGCGAAGACCAGTGGACACTCAATGCCATGGCTTTCAATGTTGGCTTATCGTAACAACCGATTAGTGGCATCGAAGTCAATAAGACGTTCCTTTGGCGAGCTAATTGGCACCTCCCGACTCCTCACCTGCACACCCTCGCGGTAAGAACTTAACAAGAAAGTTGGGTTGGTAAAGTTTTACAGCGACTTCTAAGGTAGGCTCTCGCGGCGGTGGCCGCGCAAATTGGTTAGCGAAGCTGAGGCTCTATAAAGTGTTCTTGCACGAAAGATATTGCCATTTTGGGCTGGTAAACAGCCAGAATCGGTAGAAGAGAGGCAGAAATATGAGTACGAGGGGCTATTCGGCACGAGGAGGTGAGATCAGAATTCGGTTAGCATCAATGATTCCTGCAAAAGTGGCGCTTTCGTACATAGTAGTCGCTGATTGGCAACAGGTGATTTCATGGAAACAATACAACAATTCAAGCTCAGCTATACAAGATTCGACCATTGTGGTCTGTAGAGTATCATGGTGCTAGTGTATACAGAGAATGGCAAGCGTTGCCCTTCGAACTCTAGAGACGTCATCAGAAGGTCGCCAGGCCGGCCAGTGACTTCTGTGACGACTCCTAATGCCCTCCGCTATTCTCATCTCTTCTACTCCTACAACCAACACTGACCTCAACCAGCTATTTGTCAATAGGTTAAATATCCTTAGACAGCGACCTCTCTAGCATGTCTCCTCCCATTCCCACCAACCTTATCTCCAACCCACCTCAGCAAATCATCCAGACCAGCGCCAGACGGCATAGCCTTCAAGCTAGGCGCAACTTCCACGGTTTTCGTAGCACCAGCAGCGGTCACAGTAACAGTAGCACCAGCAGCAGTGATATTTGGGCCCTTGACAGTAACCGTAGACGCAGCATCACAAAGCGCAGTTGCGCCCGGGCCGTCGACGGTGATAGTGGATGTGAAGATAACTGTGACCTTGGCAGTGGTCGTCGCTTCAACAGCTGGAGCTTCTGGGGTAAGAGTGTTATCTAGGATCTCGACTGGGGTTCCAGGGGCAACGGTTGGGGCGGGAGCTGTCTCGCTAACGGAAGTTGATGGTGCGGCGACGGAGGAAGGGGCGGCTGGGGCGGAGCTCTCGGCTGGGCTCTCGGCTGGAGCCTCGGGTGCGGACCCAGAGCTGAATAGCTTTGGACCTGGGATGACGTAGGAAGCGAGGTTTTGGTAGATGTTTACGAGGATACCGGCGTTTTTTGAAGTGTAGAGTTTGGTGCCTACGACGCCGGATGGCTTGGCGGCTCCGGGGCCGGAGACGACGATGTTGATACACTACATTGACCGGTTAGTCACGCGAAGGATGAAAAAGAGAGAGAAGGTGGACGAACTTGTGGATAGTTCTGAGCTCCGTCCTCTTGGCCGGAGGAGTGAAGAGCAATGATCTCATGTCTGAGGACGTAGTTTCCTGGTGCGATGTCGGCTGGGATCATGGCCACCCAGGTGTTGTTGTTGGCGATCAGGTCATCCGAAGCCCATGTACCTGGAACACCAGACCCAATTTTGAGACCAGCTTCGCCAATCTTGAAGAACTCGAGAGTGGTCTTGTCAACGGTGGAGCAGTCGTCGCCATTGCAGGCAGCGAGGTAGTCGATGACTGGTCCCTTGTGGGACTCTGGCCACGGAGTCCATTGCAGCTCGATCTCGGATCCAGCAGTGACTGGAATGGCTTCACCGAGTGGGTTAGAAGCTCCCTTGTGGCAGATGATGCCTGGGTTGCCAAATGCGGATGGAGCGACGAAGCCGTTGTCGAGGTCGCCTGGAATGCGCCAGCCGGCGACCTTTGGCTCTGGGTTGGCAAATTGGAAGGAAGGGGAGTATCCAGGGAAGCATAATAATGTTAGAAACTGGTTAAGGGTGCTATCACGAGTAGGAAGACTCACTATTTGCCGTTGACAACGATACCGGAGACAGTTCCGTGGGCGGAGACGGAACTCAAAAGAGCGGCGGCAGCAGCCAGAAGAGTAGCTTTTGTGTAAGACATGGTATGCTCTGTCGAAGAGTGTATAGCTTGGAGAACTGGTTGGTGAAAATGGTAGACGTGTATGTGAAATAGCGACTTCAATCTATGAGGTGCAACAAAGAATGTGGTAAATGTAAATGTATTACGGCCGTCAAGGCAACTATCAATGAATGTGTATGGTAAAAATAAGGTTGGTCCTAAGTGGATGAGGAAAGAAAGACGGGAGGAGAGGGACTGTTTGTACTTATACATTGACTTGGTGCTAGAATACTCGTGGTTTCAAGTCTTAACGCGTGGAGACCATAGTCAAGCATTAATTCCTCATATAACGAGCACCTGCCTCTGACGCGGTGATATCATTGCCAGTGAGTTTCATGCACCATTTACCCGGACCTGGCTCGCACTGGATGCGAGTTTTCGCAGGTGAAAAGGCCAGATGCAGGGCCGAGGGGGGTCGCCATCGAGAGTTAAGGCCAGAGCGCAATCATATCAACTCCATACTTTCTAAGCGGCGCCGTCTCGCCTCGGTAAGTATTCGCTTGCCCGACCTTGTCTAACTGGTTGGGCCCACATTGGTCAAGCGTCTTTCAGATCCGAGTGAAAGGCATGACATCGATTCCTGCAGCCCAAGATACACCGAAAGTGGTCTTGCACCAACAATATATTCGCCACAATCTGTAAGACGGAGCAGACTATCCTTGAAATGAGGATATAGGGCGATGTGATGGTGTCCGCAGGAGATCGTGTAGCAGTTAAGGTTTCATGTCGCCTCTCCGCCGTCTAACCTCTGTTTCGGCGGCAGCTCGAAACGCCAGGTGTCCGAGCTTCGCGTTTGCCGCCTTCTCCTCGAAACTTCAGTCATAGCTGCATGAAAGCCGTCCGATATTGAGTGCTGTGCAGAAAGTCAGCGATAAGATGATCACGTTGGCGGCAACCGGTTAATGGTCGCAAAGGTGTATGATGCAAGGAAGTATTGCATTCTTGCAGTCACTAGCTTTTAGACACTCATCTCTGCTAAAGCCAAGTCAGGGACACGCCGAGACCCCGGAGCCATTGCTGCCACATCGCCGCGAAAGCTTTCCTTGTGCCACACACGGATCTCGTGGCGCGTCTCGGCGGGGCCGCCATGGCGGAACTCGCTTGCGGGGCTTCAGAACGAGCACTCGGTGTTTTCCGGCAGGAACGATGTGACGCGCCTCAACAACACCAAAGAACTCTGATACACTTGACAACGCCGAGATCAGCTATATCACGCATTATGAGACGTGCCCAAGCAGTAGCTAAGCGCCAATTCAGGCGTCAGGCCCGTTGTTCCGAATGCTAGCGACGGAAATACCGGAAGACGACCATGAAACAAACGCACGCCGAAGTATACTCTGTCGACATCTGAAGTTTTGTTTGCTATGTGACGAGAGAGACGAGAACGGCGACAGGTTAACATAGATCATCTGGCCCAGGCACATCAATACTGAACTTCATGGAATATTTTCGAAAGGACTTTTGATCTCGCCAATCGGCTGTTCACCAATGGTCCGGATCTGCACTTAGGTATGAGGCTTCTCCATGTCTTCGCCCTCAATGCTTTTTCATTGCCCAACCTTACGACGCTTGTTGGATTCAGGGCAAGTCCATCTGCCAATGTTATTGTGGAGAAAAAGGCAGCCGCCTTCATGACATGGCCACGTTCGGTGCGGAAGGCAGGAAACGGCACTGCCGACTTGCACATCCTCGAAATGTGATTTGTATCACTTCGAAGCTGTTTTTCCTCCATTCCGCATTATTATTACTACATCCCCTACGCTCCCTAGGGCCATCTCGAGACATCACTATCCGTTTCCTATCAATACCATCATCGGAGCTTGGGGGGCTCAGCAACACACGACAACGAGCAGGACAACGATCTTCATCCCAACAGTCGATTATCATCCTCGTAAACTTGTATCTTCGAGTAGTGGCTCAGCATGTCAACCGACGAAACGAACAAGACCAGAGAGGAAGCGAGCACTGTAGTTGACCACTTGACGAAGTCCGATTGGAATTCTGTTGCGACTTTCGGAGCTCTCAACTCGCCGCCTCTCACGAAAATCCAGCCCCCCGGCCTTCTGGACTTATGTGCCTCGCCACCTCACTCGCCGGTTGCCAAACGATCATCTGTCATTGGGTGCACCCTTCCTCACAAGCGCTCTCCGACCGCCAAAGCCGACGTCAACGGCGAAGGCTCTCCTATACCATCACATCTCTCTCTTCTAGATCGCCGAGCAACACAGAAGTCAGACAACCCTTCAGTTGAGAGCACATCGCTGAAGGGTAGCTTCAATAAGAGTAGCACTGGCTTCCTCACACCACCTTCTGCACAGAGCAGCCCAGGACACAGTGAATTTGTGGCCGCCAGAGCGAGGCTGCCGCCGCCGAAAGACAACCTCGAGCCGGTGAAGAAAGTGGTTGAAGCGCAGCCAACGACCCATAGTTGGCACTGGCTGAAGTACCCAAAGCTTCGTCTAACCGATTACCAGCTCAAGTCATATCTATGGCTGTCCGTCAATCATGAGGAGCCAAAGATTATTCCTGTTAATAGACCGCTCAGTCGAGTAACAACTGGCGACAAGACGCCTGGGCGGAAGTCTGTCAGCTTCATCTTTGATGATCTCAAGCAGTCTATTGACCGCATGAAGACGCAACCTGTCACGCCAGCAATTAGTCGCCGGTGGAGCTCGACCGGCGTTGATCAGTCATTCATCATCGGCATGGATCACGGCAACGTCATGCAGCAGGAGCGGCGAAAGACAGTCCCTTTCACAGACAAAGGTGCTGAAGCATTGACTGCAATTAAGGCCAAATTGACTAGAAGAAACATATCGGCCCATCAGATGGATACACCAACCATCATTACTCTCCGGCGAGCGAGCGCCGTGCTTGGAACTGTTGCGCAAAGGCAGAATTATATGCCAAGTGACCATAATTACTCGCCCACATTGCCAGACAAATGGGAACATGCTTCTCCAGAGGTGCGTTTGGCTGCATATCTCATTACCGCAGAGGAAATACATACTCTTGCGGCCTTAATACGACGCACATTTGCGGATGGCACTCCAAAAGGATCTACTCGTAAATTGGATGTTGTCAACGAGCAGCCGGCAAAGCCCAGAAAGAACAAGTCGAGGTCTGGCTCGATCGTCAGCCACGATCACTGCTTCCCAGAGAAGATGTGTCCAGCCGATGTCGCCATTACTGTTGCAGACGTCCATGCAGTTCAACGTGCAAAACACGACCATGTTCCACGCCGAAACAGCTTCCAGTCAGAGCTGTCGAGGAAGACTAGCATTGTTTCTACAGTGCTTGCACGAAAGAGTGTTCATGAGATTCTTTGGGAGGATGATGGAACGCCGCAGGCCTTCCGCTCGTCAACATGGAACTTGACTCATGATCCTGAGAAAATCAACCTTGCTTCATGGACAAGCAATTCCTTCCGCCGCGAGTCTGGCGAGAAAGGAGTTGTGATCCAAGAATCGACAACTGTCCAACCGATTCCTGCTGGTGATGCGACCAAGACGCCTCCATCTGCGAAGCCACCTACCTTTCGACCTGTTTGGGATAGTGGAAACAGAAAGGCAGGGACTTCTTTTGTTTGCAAAAGCGGATCATCTGCACGTCGCAAAAAAGACCCCAACTTCCCAGGAAAGCTCCTACAGGCAAGCGAAAAAGCAAGTCCTGCTTTTATGCCAATACCGATCGACGCCGTCGTCTCCTTTCCTCCATTACCACAACGTTCGTCTACCAGCGAATGGAACGTCCCGTTGCCTGATCTATGCACGCCATTCATCACTCCATCCACTGAAATTCCCACCATCAACTTCCCAGTAAACTCGTACTCTGACCCAGCATCCCGAAACTCGTCAGACACGGACAATGACGAGCGAAACCTCTACAAATACGGCATCGACGCCAGCTTCGGCGTGTCAGCCACTGCGCCAACAACGCCGCTCATCAAAACCACTCTATGGGGCAGTGAGGAGTCCGCGACTCCCCCACAACAGCGCAGACGCAGCAGCGCCATCCCGGTTGGTAATATCCTCAGAAAGAAGGTCTCCTCTCAGAAGCTTGGAAGTGCGCTGGGTGCGAGCAGTGGTGCGCGCCGCAAGAGCAGCCCCCGCATTGACCACATCCGGATTGCGAGCCCAGGCATTGGGAAAGAGGAAGGCAGGGCGCCGTGGCGGAAAGCGAGGAAGGATAGTGGGTATCCGGGCTTGGTGCCGCCTGCTAGTCCGAGCGATGAGGAAGGCGGCAGCTCGAGGAACATCAGCGATGATGAGCGGGAGGGATTGTTGAAGGGGAGTATTACTAGGACAGGGAAGATGGGTATGGAGCTCCCGGGCATCTTTCGGAAGAAAACGGGGCCGGGACTCAGTAGGCTCGTGGGACAAACACACAAAGTTTGGGAAGAGGATGAGGCGCCGCTTGAAGAGGAGCGGAGAGTTTGGAGACAGGAGGGGAATCGTTCGCCTTCTCCTACTCGTTTGGCTGTTAGCACCCCATTGCCCTCTAAGCACGGGTGTGGCAGGGAGGAATGCAAGAGGATTGTGTGTGGTGGGAATAAGGATCATTCACGGTCGAGTACGCCGACTAGTAACACGTCGCGCTCGAGCGGGAATGTGATGGAATGTCCAGGATTTGAGCTTTAATGATGGGAGCTTGGAGGGGTGTAAGACTTATATGTACAATGGTGACGGAAAAGGTAAGATGAGAAAATACAAGAGGAGGAAGAAGGAGAAAGGGCATGAAGATCCGATACTTGACCTAGATATTGCATAGACAAACCAATTTGTAGAGCTCGCTGGACGAGCATAACGCAGAATATTGTTGGGAAAGACTTGGACTGATCATTGAGTCCAAAATTTGAGAAAACCCAGCCCAAACCGGCTAACACCTGCTTGATGACTTACTAGTATACTCCACTAACCGCCATTACCAAAGATTGTTTGATTCTTGACGTGTAAATAGAAGACCTTAACAGCAGCCGATTACCAGAGAGGCAACGATTAGAAAACTAATTATTGACTTGTGATTTGGGGATCCTCCTGTACAAATGTGAAAAAAATTGCCGGCTTAAAATCTCCCACTCTTGTTAAAAACACGGCAACTGGTAAGCACGTGAATTGACACCTTATGGACCAAAAAATGCAAAGACATTAAAGGTCGCTGCCATGCTTCAGCCACATCCGATAACACCAAACTTCCCGCCCATTCGCTCGTCAATCAACCAACCTTCAGTACCCGATGTGCTTAACTTTCCCCCTCATTTTGGTCGCTCGTTTCCCTACCTTAATTTTAGGGTAAGTATCATTTCCTCCCCCTTTTTTGGCTGCTGCTAACCTTGGCGTAGATGTACGTCAACTTTACCAGCGATTTCCCATATTGTAGACCCGTCCCGAGTCTTTTTCCTGGCTTTGGCCACAGTTGGAATACGTCTGCGCTTACACTACTTTGCACATCTACATCTGGAATGTGAGCCTTTGCGCTGTGGTTGTGGTGTGTTCTGCTTGCGTGTATACTGCTTCCGCTTTTCGGCGGTCGTTCACACAGGTCATCTCATCGCTATCATCACAGTTCGTTGGCATTTTATTTCATTTTCAAAGTGGGAACAAAGTGCTAAACAAAAGGTCCTTGAGCACATTTCCATCACACTCTTGACTTGGCTTCGCTCACACAAGCGAGCACCCTCATGGCTTGGCCCTCCGGTCCATGAGTCCACATTCTGTATGTAAACAGTATACTTGGCTATGGGTGGTGTTGAAGCTGTCGGTGGTATTCTTAGCCCTTTGCGTTGAATTCCCGTCTATCTTTGTGCTAGGCGCTACCCTCTTGTTCATCTTTATTATCATCATCGCCCCAGCACCCTTTTTTTTAAAGCTCTGAATCAAGGGCAAAAGAATTGTCTACCCTCCGAAACCGTTGAAAAGAATTATATACCCTTTACCAACTTTTAAAAGAACGCTCTACACCGTCGAATTGCTACCACAAGCTCATAGGCACCACAACACACACTTGTGTACTGGCTCAAAATATTTTGACATCGTAGACAAGAGCCATTACAAGGCCTCATTAATTGAAGCAAAAAAAAAGAAGTTTTAAGCGCACGTTGTGAGCAGCAAGTATTGAGGTACCGTCGCCGTTGGTGGCCATAAGTGATGGCCAGACTGTGGCTGGAGATGGAGATGGCGAACAAATGGGAGGAGCTTTTGGCCGCTTGTTGCGAACCCTTGACGGATGGGCCAGATCGCTCTTTAAAAAACGAAAGTGAGTAAATAATTATCATCCCACCTTTCGGGGGATATAACATTCTTTTGCCCTAAAATCAAAGTGAGGTCGAAGTGCTTTTGATTAATGTAGCGGAAGTGACATTAAATTCCGTAGACGACCTGCCAGACTATATCTATGCGGTTGCTTATCATAGCGTACATATAGTTATATTACATTAGGCGTTTAGCCAATAAAATTAGGTCGCTTAGCTCAGTTGGTTAGAGCGTGGTGCTAATAACGCCAAGGTCGCGAGTTCGACCCTCGTAGTGACCAATCATTTTGCTTCCTTAACCTATACTTATTTCCTATCCCTCTGCACACTCATTGCAATCGCTCATCAGTCCCCGATCTATTAAAGTGAAGGCGGCGGCAGCGCGAGATTGTGATGCTCCCGAGAGGAATGGCGCAAAATTATGGTTTGATAACCAATTTTTTTTTTAACTGTCTGCTCATTGGTTATATCCCAAGAAAAACTGAGGAAGAAAAGTCTTTTTGGTTCTATGAGTATTTACTCACAATTAACACTGTTTGCCAACCGGTTGGAGAAATGAGGGCGGGAGTGTTGTAGACTTTTGGTGATCCACTTTAACATGCCACTCCAAACTTTAAAAATTGAGTTTGGCCTCGCCAAGCGTTTGACTTCGCCGCGGGCCTCAAATAGATCAGTGCTTATATCACCCCACTGTAAATTGCAAGACTCTGTAAATAACTGTGGATAGGAGTAAGGAATATTCGTTCAGTAAATGGAAAGTAAACGGCAAACTAAACGGCAGACGTATCCGAAGCAATAACCAAAGATCCATCCTGTATCCATCCCTCATGTGATTCATAAAGTCGTAAAATAAATCCTCCCAAACAAGCATCTCATAGTTGAAAGCAATAATCCGTGCATCAGGGACTCTGGACGGCAGCATGTCATCGTCCTTCAACCAATTTACAATTCGACCCGTCTCTTCTCCTTCTGAGTTCTTAACTTTGTGTCTCCATGCACACGCTGGATTTGCTCCAAGTCCATGGACAGTTATGATGCTGAGTCGCTGTTAGCTCCGGCGACAGCAGCCATAAACCGCCACATTGGGAGCTTACTCGATCTTAGCAAGAGGATTGTCGTGCAGAACAATTAGGCCTTCTTCCCCATCGGATGTTGGAGTATTATCCGCCATCTCGATTGCTGCAAGGAGACCAATGGCGTAGTCTGGATGGAGCAGTTGCAATTAGAACGTTGTCACTTCGCCGTAACGAGAACACAAGAGACGTCGCATCGGTTGAACTAAGGATATGACTAGAGGAAGGAGGGGGGCAGACTAAGTATCCCACGGCCACGCAAGCCTGGTCGTAGATGAAACAAGAGGAGGGCGGGTAGCTTTGGAAGAAGAAACGGGCCCCAATGTCCAGGACGAGGCGAGCTCGACCCCTGCTTCACCATCGTCGCTCTAGCTGGCCCAAGTGCAGGCCTGCCCCAGCCTCAGTATCTTGATGAGGACAAGACTGTGTTGTACACCCGATGGGCGCAGGGAAAAGCCAGACGGCGCTCCCCCCGTCCCCCGAGCCATTGAGACAGAAGCGACGGCCACATCAACGACCACCCATCCAATGTACAGCCACAGGCCAGCCAGATGCCATTATTACTAAATAACCATGTACCCAATATTGCCAGGCGTGTGCTACGCTGTCAGTACAGAACGACAAACCACATTCGGCGCCGCGGCACGGAGTCGCTGTCCGATGAACAGCTGGGGTGGATGTCCCAGGGTGGATGTCCCAGTCCGCCGTCACTTGCCTGTCACTCCCACGCGTCCCACAACAGCTCCCACTCCTCAGCGCCAATGACACCTTTCTTGCAATTGCTCACTCGATACCATACCATCACCGCCAACCGATCAATCACACCCCATGGACATCCCACAATTAATCAGAATCGGGCTCTGGCCGCTGCGCAGTTGGCGCCGACTCAGCCCAAGGTGAAAAGAACCCCGACTGATAGACCCTGAGAAGATTGAGTGATTGCGCGGAATTTGGCAGAGCTCAGAGCCTCGTTGGAGATTACACCTGTAAGACGACGTAAACTCGCTGCGAGGCGAGCACAAGGTACTCAGGGCTCGAACGGCTGTTACAAACCAGAGCCTCATTACGTAGCTGGGATACCTCCTATATACCTCGCACAGCCCGCAAGGCAGTTTGCTACGCTGGACAAAACACCTTCGATTTATGGGCACAGACCCCGACCAACGGCGCCACAGCGACAATGAACAGTTCGCCGAAAACACCTGAGGTTGCGCTGAAGGAGGAGAGTAAAAGGCGCAATCAAGAAGCACATGGAGACAATTCTGCCGTATCGGCAAGCGGACGAGACGCCCGGCTTAAGACCGCGAACTCTCAGACCACACGCTCCGCGACTCCTCAATCGACGAACAGCAAGTCAAATGTCCGAGTTATAACTAAATCTCAAACTGCTGGCCCAAAGATAGTGCATTGGGCGCCTTTCCGAAGGCAATACATAAAAGATACGAAGGACTTCCTACCGACAGCCTATCGTCATAACCACGATTTCCTCCCATTCGACACAACGACAGAAGGTTATATAAGATACCTCAAGCATGACTTGGACGTGTCCCGTATTGAGAAAATCCAGGGATGGCTTTGGATATGCGGCCGACAAATAGCAACCCCTCCTCTACATCATCAAAAAGGGGTGATGGAGAGACAAGTTGTCGCCACAGACCGGCTTGATCTTCACTTAACGTGGGACGTCCAAAAGGTTTTCATGAAGCCGTTGCCAGCATATCTTCTCGACCTTAAGTTTTGGGGGGATTACATTGTGCCTTCGGAGCTGCCAGTATACAGGAACTCTGTTGGACTGCTTTTGTCATACGTGCATCTTATTCACTCTGAATGCGATTTCTACATCGCCAGAGATGACGATACTCGGCTCCTACTAAGAATTCATAAGAGTGTCTTCCCAAATTTTAACCAGCCGCAAAACTCAAGTCTTGCCAAATCTCCAACTCAGGCTCTATCTCAGACTCAACCTCAGACGTCGAGTTCCCGCCAACCACAGCCGTCAACCATGTTTGAAGCCGCGGACGCAACCAGGGAGTTAACTTGGGAAGAGTGGAGACTGGTTGTGGAAGAGATTTCCTCATTCCACGAGCATGCAGCAAGGCCTCCTATCTTCAAAGATACCCCCTGGGCACACGGAGAGCTACGCATCCCACGACTCAACATTGCTTATCGCTTAGCCTGGTTCGCGTTGACCCCCAAGTTCCTCAAGCGTGGATACTTTTACGGCTATCGGAACTACAGCAGTTTCTTGTCCCGCAACTTCGCTGGCCTCATCGCCGTGTTTGCGTACATCGCAGTCGTCCACGGCGCGATGCAAGTTGGGCTTTCGACGCCACAGCTAGCAGAAGATCCTATGTTCACGCAGGCCGGTTTTGGCTTCGCAATATTCAACGCAACCCTGCCGGCAGCCATTGTTGGTATCGTGGTTCTCTGGTTTATCATCGCCGCTCTGGATAATTTGCGATCGACTGTCTGGCACATACCTGTGGGCATTACCAATGGCAAGAAGCCGCATAAGAACAACGACGAGGAAGCGAAACTCAATGGCATTGATGATGTTTCCCTTGCACCCGATAACACCATCAACCAATAGCATAGCTTACAGTTGGGGTGTCTATCAAATGCTTGTATCTGTCATGGACCGACAGGGAGCTTTGCGGGACATGGAAAAGATTATGGAGGGAGTTATCGTAAGGTGCCCGATTACCATACTATTTGATGGCATTAAGCGAGCGGGCGAGCGATCGTGCGTTATTAAATTCAAGTTCAGGATACCATTTACCACATCATTTAGTCACATAAACTGTCATATAGTGTCAAGTTTCTGCCCATATCCACACCCTAGCAAGCTCTGGTTCATACTTAGACTCCAACTCGGACAACACATACCATCAAGCTGCTCCACTCACAATTGTGACTTCTCTTTCAGCGTCTTCTCCTCCTTAGCCACCTCTGATAAGCCAAAGACCTTGAAAGCCACCTTGCGCATCTGCACTTCTTCAGCACCCTCTGTAATGCGATAACGACGGTGATGGCGGTAGATGTGCTCGAAAGGCTTGTGGCGGGAGTAGCCGATGCCGCCGTGCACCTACCGCTGTTAGACCTGCTCGCTCTTGCCATAACATACCTTCCCCCACACCCGCGGCTTCTTGTCGTCAACTCACCAGGTAATTCAGAGAAGGAAATAACGATCAACGAAAGGAGGAGCAGAGACATACCTGTATAGCCCTATCCGCCGCCTCACAACAAAGCCTATTAGCCCAATAATTACACATACTCACCTTATCCGTCAAATTCTTCTCCACCTCCCTATGCGGCATCTGATCCATATCATGTGCCGTCTTATAGATCAACAACCTCAACATCTCCGTCTGCGTCAGGAGCTCAACCAAAGGGAACTGAATACCCTGGTTCCATGCCAACGCCTTCCCAAACGGCTTCCTCTGCCTGGCGTACTTGATAGACTCCCCTATGCAGAAGCTCGCAGCTCCCAGACTCGACGCAGCCTGTCTGATACGGTTTTCGTGGAGGAAAGCTTGCGCGACAGCTAATCCATTTTTCAGCGGCCCAAAGACGGTAGAAGCAGGCACCCAGACATCGGTCAAACTAACCGTCGCGTGATCGGTAGGCATATTAAACGTCCACTGATAGCTCTCCACCCTAACTCCCTGTGTCTTCGCCGGGACAATGAAAGCTGATATTCCCTCTGGGCTGCCGGGACGGCCGGAGGTGCGCGCGAATATTATACAGTGCGTTGCTACGTGCATGCCTGTTTGCCATTTCTTCCTTCCGTTGATGAGATATCCATCGACACCGTTCCGCATTTCGGGTTTGGCGTCGGTTTCGAGGTGCGTTGCGTCGGAACCGTGGTCGGGTTCAGTCAAGCCAAAGGTCATGGTTACCTCTCCCTTCAATTGCCCGCTGATATACTCTTTCTTCTGCTCCTCATTCCCAAAGCTCATAAGCATGATTATCGTGGGGAAGTTTCCGCATACCGAATGCTCGTTTTGCAAATCATTAAACAAGCCCAACCCCTTCGCCGCGAGGTGGTCACGGATGACCGACATCCACAGATTTCCCTTTCCCTTTCCGCCATATTGGGTCGGGAGGGAGAGACGGTAGAAACCTGCTTTGTCGGCTCGACGGCGAGCTTCTTTTAAGAGGTCTTCCCAGTCTTTGCGTGGGAGGCCGCCGTTGTCTGTGAATCCATTAGTCTTGCTATCTGTGTGAAAGAAACTTCCGTGAAGAAGCTTACCCCAGTCTGTCCTCGCATGTTCTCTCCTATGATCAAAGAATCGTTCATTGTCGTCTTGTGCTTGCAGTGGTGCGATCTCTTTCTCAATGAAGGTATCGAGTTCGCCGAGGAAGGACTGCAGGTCTGGTGGGATGTTGAAGTTCATCGCCATGCTGGAAGGTTACGAGCTTCCTTTGCTATCCTGCCTGATGGCGGCTACGAATAATACTACGATGGCCTTCAATCTGTGAGATCGGCTATTCTTTCAGTGCTCCGGCGTGGCAGTTCAAACCAATCCTTCGTTAATGCAGCTCGGTTTCTTGCACACAAGAACCAAGAGGTCTACTGAATCAACGACGTACTTTGCAGCACTTGTCCAAAAGGCACAGAACCGAAAGCATGTTAATATCATCGCACATCTTAAAACACACCGCGGTCAATCGCAGCCAAGCTTGACTCGAGCTGTCTCTCAAGGTTGTGTGGGGTAGCTTAGCTTACAGCAAGCTTCGCTCGGCTCCCCGCATTTGTCGATCCTGGTCGAGAGTGGGGAGTGGACCGAGGACTTCGGTTGCACATATGGCTTAGCGCGCTGCGCTTCTTCATACGAGTACTGTAATGGTCTTGGTGAACAGCCCGAGGCAAAGTGAGAACTGGTACGAGGTATGGACAGAGAGCTAGCTAGTTTGATAGGATTTAAAGCTCTAAATGAAGGACATGTGATAATGCCTGTATGTTCCCTATATGATATCTCGCTGTACCAGTGTTGTCCAAAATGCTCCATGTCAAACGATCGCTATTCCATTATCAATGAAGAACAAAGAAACCTCTCGAGCACTGAGTGTGCTCAAAGTCCAAACACCACGCCAATCAATTTCGTAACCGATCTAAAGCAATCAAGTGAACCTCTTATAGTTCTTCGCCATCAACAAACACCCACCCATCCTGTTCCCACTTCCTACACCCTATCCCCAGGAAACCCCTCTCTACACATGTCTTCTTACTCTCTGGGCTCTTAGGCACCCTCGTAGGGTCAGCCGGTCTATGCTTCCCACCCGGACTCGCATCAACACAAATCAATCCAAACCACTCCTTACTATGGCAAGTCGTCGAGCTCGTCTCCGTCGGCTTCGGGGCCATCGTTGGCTCAGCCGGTGGACTAGTTATCGGTGGTTCGCCAATAGGTGTAATTGTCGAAATCTCATTACATCCCAACCACCCCGGCTTGACACACGTTGTTGTCGGTTCTGGCGTGGCTGAGGTGTCGGTTGTAGGGTCGTTACAGCCACCAAAGAAACCAGGGGATTGACACGTCGTGCTATGTGTCTTCGTTGCTGTTGGCGCAATGGTGGTGGTATGCGACTTGGTATTAGTAGTAGTCGTGGTCTTATCATAGCATCCGAACCAGCCTGGTGTCTTGCACGTACTCGTCGTAGTCGTTGTATGCTCAGATGTCGAAGTGGCGGTTCCAGTCGTCGTAGTCGACTCATCTAGACATCCCCACCATCCTGGCGTCTTGCACGTCTCCGTCCTCGTTCTCGTCATCGACTTGCTGGTGGTGGATGATGTGGTGGTTTCGGAGCTGTTGGACTCGTAGAACTTCCAGAGCGGGCAGTCGACACATTCTGGTGTTGCTACACATTGAGGGACTTTATCGTAGTGCATTAGGACATCGTCAATGACGGTTCGGATAGAATGAGATGTCAGAGCTACTCGTCTGCCTTCGTCTCCGACAACGTCGTAGACGCACTCCTTTCCTGTATGACATGCTGTCTCCATGGCGTATCCTGCGAAGGAGCATGGCGAGGTGATGCCATTACAAATACCAAGGAATATCGGATCTGCGGTGTGCCCAACGTGGTATGTTCCAGTATAGCCGTTCTTCCTTGGTGCATCAGGGTCGTCTGGATTCGGTGGACGCGGGAGTCCAAGACGCTTCGCTGCAACGTTGTCTGGAGGAGATTCGAAAGTGACACTTGGTAGGCCATAGGTCATGCCCAGAAGACTGCTCACTGCACCACCGAGCGAATGCCCGCTCACCCAAACATTCGAATTTGGATACAGCTCAGTGACATTCGTGTATAACTCCTTGGCTGCCGTGTAATAACGGTGCTCCTGGCGCAGCGACTTCGTAACACAGGTGTTGTTGCACGAATAAGTTGACGTCGCACAATCGCAGACCTTCCTCCAAGTAAGCTGGCCCTGCTGACCACAGCAACAACTGAAGAACAGATTATCGTTCTCCTTGTCTGATGTGCTTGTCTCATCTCCATCAAACACTCTCACGGTCGTGCCCTTCAAGCTTATCACAATCGTGGAGTTCTTCTCGTTTGCCCAAACATGTCCTCTCAATCCATCACCTTCCCAGCCAAAATCTGTCGAGTTGCGGAATCCATGGCTGATGTTAAACCATCCGTCTGTATTTGGTTCCTGAACGTATGCCGCGGCCGCCATCTCTGCCAAGCTCAATATCGTGGACTTGTCCGTCATGTTGGGACCGGGTATCTCGTCCACAGTCCATGCCGACGGCGACAATGCCCATACCTCGCCCTCCTCTCTTGCTGCTCGTATCATCGGGTCTATCACTTCTGGTCGCCGGTCCTTCAAACGCTGCATATGTAGTGGCTCGCTCTTTATGTAGAGTGGCGGTATAGGTTGTTCACGTCCATCATCGGTCGTGGTATATAATTGGGCGTCTGGGTTGAGCACATCCTTCCGCTTGTGCAGGTTGGGGTATAAGTAAGTTCCATGATGGAACATGTGTCGAAGTGTCTATTGATAATCAGTTAGCACTGGTATGAAGAGGACGAAACGCGCAGCCAGAACTTACAAAGCGCTCAGCGCCATCTTCACGAATATTGTGCTCGGTGTCCGGAAATGATGGCTCTATCGGCGGTAGCTGCACCACAACCTGTGCTGGTGCATCTCGTATGTATGCCGACGCTGGCGACGATAACGCGAGGAATGAGAGTAGAAGGCCGCAGGTGACTCTGCCAACAGATCGACAAGTTGGTGATCGCCTATTGTCTGAAAGCATGGTGTGATTAGAAGCAGAGTAGATAGCCAAGCAGAGTGTATCTGCGCCGGCCAGGGGTGTTATTTGGGGCTTCCGGAGTATATATATTGTGGTGTGGTTGTGGTGGTTGTCTGTAACGTTTGTGGTTGTGATCACGATGGTTGTTGGGTTGAAGGCGAACTGATAAGGCGTTGGGGTACCTGCCTGGATACTGACGACGCACACGGCCACTGGTCCGTCCACGACACCACCGGACGTGGATCAGTCTGCGTCATTATTGTGCCCGTTAACTTAACTCACCACCACAAAGTGTTACCAACTTGTGCATCCGTTGTGGCCGTTCACCACTCCCTGGATAGCCAATATCCGCCCGTAATAATTGTCCATGTCAATAAGTTGGTTATCGGAACCCGCACTTGAAACCATCAGCACCAGTCCTCACTTGAACACTTGAACTCTTGACTACATCATTTGCTTCAGTACAAAGATACTGTTATCTCAGACTGATCAACGGCCGAGCTCTGAATACACTCGTTTTCTGATAGACTCTTTCACTGTCATTACATTATCTTCACCTCTCCCTATTCATTCGTCATCCCAATCGCATAGTATGTCACCTCTGGATCGGGACTTTCCAGAAACAGCAACTAATCCGGAGTTTCATAGCCCATTCATGGCCTCAACAACCGCTCAAGCTCCGTCAGAGGAGCAGCCCCGCAGACGACCACTCCAAGCATACAACTCCTTTCCACGTCTAGATCCAGCTGCTTCGGTCTCGGAACCACGGACCCGGGCAAGCACTATCGAGAACTCGACTCCCAATGCTAGACCACAACCGAATTCAATAAAACCTGTTAGCTCGAGCCCCACGACGAGCATCTTCGACAACACAGCGGATGGCTCGGGCGATAGCAAGACCGAAGAGAAGGAGGAGGAGCCAAAGACGCCAGCAGACTTTGATCAGCTACCGCTGGAACTGGTCAGCTTAAGCGACACATTTATAGACTCCCTATCAGCCAAGGTGCATTCTACACCACCGACGGTCGACCGGTTAGCATCGCTGTTCCAGGATTTTTATGTTCTAGCGGCCCAGCATATAAACACCCATATATCACTGTTGAGCTCCCGCCAAAACAGGTTTGGGTCAGCATCGTCCTCTTCCACATCACTCTCTTCCAAGCGAAGCAAAGGACGTCTCTCAGTAGGCAGCAAAGACAAGCCAAAGTCGATACCTACTGAAGCAGAGCAGCAACTTTTGACAGCAGAAGAGCTTGTTGAGAGAAAGAAGGCGCGGAAAGCGTTGGAAAAGAAGCGCTCGGCGCTTGAGGAAGCAGTAGAAAGGCGGGTGACTGAGAAGATATACGATAGGATATGGAGGCATAGGAGCACCCAGGACGAGGAGCAGGACGAGAAGCTTCGCTCGAAAACAGCAGCGCTGGCCGTTGTTGGGATCGGGCTTTCTGATCTTGGCGTCGACCTGGGGCAAGGGGATGATGCCGAAAAGGACGCAGAAAAAGGGAAACCGGTTAATTTTGGCGTTGACATGGGACAAGGAACGAACGCCGAAAAGCACGCGGAAAAGGAGGAACTGGTTAAACAGTGGCTTGAAGGTGCTCGAGAGGAGTTGCGTAAGATGGTTGATGAAAGGTCGCCCCTGGACAAACTACAGAAGCTCAAGGCCGCTCATAAGTGCATCGTCGAAACACTGTCACACTTCCACCCATCATCTTCAGCAGACGAAATCATGCCAATGCTTATATACACTCTTATTACCTCCCCTCCAGAAGGCATCGATGTCATCAGCAATCTCTATTTCATACAACGCTTCCGATCAGAATCCAAAATCGACGGCGAAGCTGCATACTGCCTTACAAACCTCGAAGCTGCCATTACGTTTCTCGAAACAGTCGACCTCAGCAGCCTCCGCGCAGACGAGCTCCAATCAGGCCCAGCGAAGCTCGATGGTGCAAATAGCGGATCATCTACGCCCAAACAAGCAGACTCACCTTCCTCGCCAACATCCTTCCCATCTCTCACAGCCGCCACCCCAGCCCAAGGCATATCAGCACCAACCTTAAGGCCGGCGCTGATAATCCCGCCTCCCCCAGAAACTAAAGCCGTCTCGTCGCTCAACCCACCCATGCCAGCGCGCCCATCCCGGCGACTGAGCGAACTCCTCCATCCTGCCCAGGCGCTAGCATCTGGCGGCAAAGACGCAGTACTTAACACGGCGGAAGGCGGACTAAAGACAATCGGTAATAGCTTGGGCCAGTCTTATGACTTCCTCATCGGCAAGCTCAAAGAGAGGCAGGAGAGCCTACACGATGTGCTCCTACCCAAGACCTTGGAGGACGCACGGAAGCTCGTTGGCACAGACGAAGATGACGGGTCGGCCTCTGAAGGTTCCTCGCTGCGCATCGCTGACAAGCCTAAGGACGATAAGCTCATCTCGATGATCTCTGGCAGGCCGGCAAGAGACAGGAGTGTCGACTCGGCAGTAAGCGGCAGCAGCGCGGGCAAGAAAGTGGGCTTCTTCGAGTTGAGGGAGCGGCCGAGTGGTGTTAGCCCTTTGGGCGGCAATCCGGCGACGCAAGTTGCGGAGGGCATCCGCATGCTTAGCAGCACGTTCAACCCCTTGAATAAGTTTGCGCAGATGCGAGCTGGGTTTGGGCGGTCTGCTCCGACTCCTGCGGAAGCTCCGACTCCTGCGGAAGCGAAGAGAGAGAGTCTCAATATCGATGCTGTGGATGGTGTCGATGGGGAGGTGGCGGAATTGACAAAGACATTTCCGGATTTGGCTGCGATATTGCCGAAGGAGAAGGAGGATGGAAAAAATGGGGTGAAGAAGGAGGTGAAGAAGATTGACCCTCCTATACAAAGGTTCATGGATGTGAGGAGTCCTGGGGATTTGAAGCTTAACGAGGTGGTGGAATTGCTGAGGGACTATAGACGGTTGGCGGGCGAACTGAAGGAGTTGGGTGCTATCTGATGACTGGTAGTCGTTAGATTGTAAGAGAGGATGGTATCAACTAATCCAGTATAGATTCGGAAAGAAAAATTTTTTAGCATCAGACCCCCGTCTTCTAAGCACCGCTGGCAGACCGTGTGGTATTATCAACTACGTGACTGCCTGCCTAAGACGGCTCTTCCTATAGATTTTTATGGGTAAATACGCTCATCATATGCTAGGCCTCCACAACACCCCCCTGATCCACCATCCAGCAGGGGCACTGCAGCGCTGCGACCATGCTAGAGCAGCGAAGGGGAAGGGAGAAATTGGTGTGGAGACAAAATGAAATCGGGCCTAATCCGGGATTGAACCGGAGACCTCTTACAATTTGAATGCCATCTAATGATGAGCTCCCAAAGCAAGAATTCTACCACTGAACTATCAGGCCGATTAATGTTGTACCGTACTCAGCGTCGTATAAAATAATAATATTAGCAAGCGCGACTGGTTGAATCGTTTTCCCCTCAGATTCCCCCCAGATTCTGCAAGCGGAGATCGGCGGGTAAGCGCAATGGAGGCAACACTCCAAGTCAATAGGGTAAGGCACGACTACTCACGGACACTTACAGTCGCTAACGGATGGCGTGCTCGCTCGGTATGGGAAAGGACGTATGTGCCCGGAATAGGCAGCAATTCGAGTTGAGTACTATTTGGTTGACAGTTGACAGAAAACGGCGCATAATTAAGCGCTAACCGAGAACGCGTGGCCGACGACACTTCGCCGTTGGTAACCGTCAATATTTTATAAACGATCCTTTGTCACTCAGAGCTAAGCTCATTCTCGCGCGAGATCGATCAATGAGAGGTCTTCAGGCTCTCAAGCATCTCAAAGCATCCCACGCTGGCCGGCTGGAGAGCCGAAGTCGGCATAGGCCTCCTTCGTGTCGGTATTACGACATTGCGCATTGGCATCCTCTGGCAAGAGCACTGAGAGAGCGTCAATGTTCTGCTCCATTGGGGGGCAACCCAGCGAAAATCGAGACATCATCAGAACAGAAGAGGGAGCACAATATCCCGTATCTGCAAAATGCTAGGACCCCGCAGGATATGCTTTCACACCGTATGCATGACTGGAGCGACATCGGTAGTGGCTGGATGGCTTGACTGGCTTCCTCCTACGTCCCATAAAGCTTCCATGGATCTTCTAAGATCTACTTATTCTCCGCACTCCTTTATACTCATTAGTCTGCCAACTGGTTTCCGCGGGGCCTTTTTCCCTTTTTGTATTTTTTATAAACATGTCGAGCTCCGAAATTGAGCTGAATAACGTCAGCAGCCTGCCAACCGGCCGACATGATGACCATCATCATGATCAAGAACGGACATCCTCAGACGAGCAACCACATACGGAATTCTCGCTGCCTTCCGTAGATACTGGAAAAGATGCATGGAGCTTCCTTGCCGCTGCGTTCGTTCTTGAGGGTCTCACCTGGGGTTCGTGATGTTCTGAATTGCTATTATTTCTCATTCGTCTTTGTCCTGCTGTGGCGCTGCCACTGCAAGCTTTTTTAATTTAATATTCGGCCTGGCTCCATACTCATTCTATCAGGTTTCCCTTTCTCCTTCGGAGTCTTCCAAGATTACTACAGCACCCACGCACCCTTCGAAGGCTCCCGAAACATTGCCGTCATCGGTACCTGCGCCATGGGAATCATGTACATTGATCTTCCCATCATCTTTGCAATTATGTTGAGATGGCCTCGGACGCGGGGATATTTCACAGGAACCGGTTTGATCCTCATGTGTCTCGCTCTGAGTCTGAGCTCCTTCTCCACCACCACTACGCATCTGATGGCCACCCAGGGAGTCATCTATGCCATTGGTGGGTCCATGGGCTATGCGCCTTGCATCATGTACATGGATGAGTGGTTCGTAAGAAGGAAAGGGTTGGCATTCGGGATTATGTGGGTAAGTATCAGTCATCTTCCTTGCGCAACTGCGACCAACCGTTAACGCCTCCCAGGCAGGAACAGGGCTAGCCGGCGTCATCCTCCCCATCCTCATGCAACACCTCCTAAACACCTATGGCTATCAAACGACCCTCCGCGTCTGGGCCATCTCCCTCTTCGTCCTCACCGGTCCCCTCCTCTACTTCATCAAACCCCGCGTCCCCCTCTCCCAGGCCACCGCCTCCCGCCGTCTCGATTTCTCCTTCCTCAAAACCCGCATCTTCAACACCCACCAAATCTGCAACATAATCGAAGCAATCGGCTTCTTCCTCCCCTCCATCTACCTGCCTACTTACGCGCGCTCCCTGGGCGGCAGCCCCGTCATGTCCGCGCTCCCCGTCGTGCTATTCAACGGCGCGAGTGTCCTCGGAAATATCTTAATGGGGAGCATAGTCGACCGCTTCCACGTCACGACTTGCCTTATGATTTCCGCCATAGGAGCCACCACCTCCGTGTTCTGCATCTGGGGCGTGTCGACTTCCTTAGCACCGTTGTTTGTTTTTGCTGTTATATACGGATTGTCGGCGGGAAGTTTTACATGTTGCTGGTCGGGGGTTATGCGGGATATTGCGCTGAGGGAGCGCGCAGAGCCGGGGTTGGTGTATGCGTGTCTGGCGGCTGGGAGGGGGATTGGGAGCGTCGTGGCTGGACCATTGTCCGAAATGCTTATTAGGGGCGAGGCGTGGAAGGGTGCAGGGAAGCTGGCTTATGGGACTGGCTTTGGGCCGTTGATTGTGTTTACTGGTGTGACGGCAGTGTTTAGTGGTGCTAGTGTGCTCGGAAGAAGAGTCGGGTGGGTTTGAGATAGAAACCGAGAACAGCCTGAGTCGCTAAGACAGGAGGGATGAGTATAAGAAGCAGCGGTGCCGGGGATGACAGCTCGATCCTTTACATCGAGGTAAAACCTGTTCTTGACTTAAAATTCCTTCTATTTAACAAATTGTCTCAGGACCATGACGAGCAAGACTACCTGCCGCCACAGACGATCATGGTATCTGTGCGGTTTCTCAGCTGCCAAATCTTTGGTATCGTGATAATGCGCTTAATCGTCACCTTCGATGTACGGCTATGCGCACCGTGTACTGTGCTCGGTAACGTGATGGGAGTATAAGTAGCCAGACGTTCGACAACGCCATCGTAAATGAAGAGCAACTAAAGCCTCTAGACAAGATATACAGTGAGGGCTACACAGACCGTGCACAGGATAGACAATCGTGTTGTCATTCAGTACTACAAATTAAGTATACCTTTCGTCACGGGACATACTGCAGCACTGACTTCATTCATCCCATCGACCAACTGAATGGCCCGTCTTTCCAGTTCTCCTTTTCCCGATCCGTAGAAATGCTCAACAAGTAAACTCCATTTTGATATCCTTTACCCATGAAACGTTGGCAGGTTCATGCACAACCAATTAGTTCTCGACCTTTGCGAGTCTCTTCGACATGCTATATTAAAGTCAGTAACCATTCACATCTTTCTCAAACAGTCGTGGGGAAAAACTTACAAGTCAAAGAAAGCAAACTGGCTTGGGCTTGAGCCGAACTCGTAGACAAAGCGAGAAGCCAAGTACGATCCGAAAATAGACCTCAAGTAGTTGTCCGGCACGCGCTCAATAATGCTATCAAGACCAACCTTATCTAACAACAACTTTGGCAGAGCATCGCTGAGCACAGTGCGGCGAAGCGGCTCGTTGTGCCACAACTCCGTCTTCTGCAGCTCCTCGTCAAGCTTGGTGATAGCGATAGACAAGGTATCAGAAAGGATAGAGCGTGGGACACCGCTCTCAGCGTTCTCGCGCCAAATGGCCTCGAACTCCAAGCGGGCGTTGCGCTTGATGGTCTCCTGGACCTCAGCGACGTACGCCTTGTAGAAGGCTGGGGCCTGGCCGTCCTCGCCGACACACATGTGCTCGAGGAATCCCTCGTCATCGAACGACAAGGAGGCGAGCACCTCGAGGGAGGAGGAGGTGACTCCTCCCTTGTTGGCGGAGGCGTCCTTGTAGAGGACACAACCGGCCTTCTCGAGCTTGAGTTTGGCGTCCTGGGTGAGGAAGAGGTTGGCTCCCTCTACGAGGTATGGGATGAGTGACTTTCCGTTCTCGATGAGGTTGCCGACAGACTGGAGATCAATGGACTCTGGACGGCCACCACATGGGACGAAGATGTCGGCCAAGTAGCTGTGGCGAAGGTGGAACGTGTTGCGGAATGTGGTTCCGTTGGAGATAACCTCGCCGTTAGGAAGCTTGTAGTCGACATCGTCAACCAAGACACGGTAACCGTCCTTGGAGAGCTTAGAGGCATCGAACTCAGAAATCATGACACGCTTCTTGGCAAGACCGACAAGCTCCTCGTGGTCGATTCCGTTTGGATCGACAAGGACACCAGAGCCGTCCACGACGGAGGTGTACTTCTCGTTGGAAAGAAGAATCTCGTTGGAGCCGAGATCTCCGTCTGGGCCACCAGTCTGCATCTTGCGGATCGTCGATGGATCGATGTTCATCTTGCGGTAAATGCCCTTGACGTACTCGCGAACAGACAGAGTGGTCATGCCGTACTCGTCGTGAGGAATACCACCAAGCTTTGGAGACTTGCCAGTGAAGAAAGACTTCCACCATGGAGCACCACGCTTGCGGGCGTGCTCGGTGGCCCAGTCGACAAGCTCCGCGGTGTTCTCATCTGGGCCCAAGAAAAGGATCTCCTCCTTGCCGTACAAGTCGACAATTGGATCCTTGATACCTGGAGACACTGGTGGCAACAGGAGATCAAGGATAGAATCTATGTACTTCTCGAAAGCAACGGAGCCCTTATCCTGATGCTGTGCGTCCAAGAGGATAACACCCTTAGATCCGCCTTCTGGGATATCCTTGTTCTTGCGCTGCTGGGTGTTGGCAAGTCCGTAGTTCTCATCGAACATGCGACGAGCGTTGATGGCGAATGCCTCACGGTTGCGAGACTTGACAATACGGATACCACCACGAGAAATGTCACGGAATCTCAGGTGGAAACCACGAGCCTCGGAAGAGATGACGAGGAACATGCCGTAAAGTGGCTGTGGGTACTCAATCTCTGGCAAGAAAGATGGATCCATACGGAAGGACAGAGCGACCTTGGTTGGAGTGAAGAAGTTGGTCTTAAGGACCGCCTTGTTGAAGGTGCGGAAAGCGTTCATGACAAGCTCCTCGTGCTCGTTGTTGACGGCCTTGCGGATCATCGCCTTGAGCTCGTCGTCATCGAGGGCCTCAATTGGCGTAGATGGAATGGACTCGTCGGAAGACAAAGAGTGGTGGAAGTGAGCGTTGGCAAAGCTGGCATAGAGGTAGCGGATGAGTTCTGGGTACTGGCCAATAATCTCAAGAACATAGGCAGAGGTGAAGGTCTCGGTGCGGAGACGGCGCTTAATGTCGGAGAGAACCTCCTGGTGGGAGCTGTTGTTGGAATCGAGAGCCGATGCGAGAGTGCTGTACTCCGAGCCAAGTCTGTTCAAGAAGTGCTGGACGAACACCCACACGCAGTGGCCGTAGATGGTTTCCTGAAGAGACAGACGGCCACTGGCGAAAAGTGACTGGAACTTGTTATGTGGAATACAGTACAGGAGGGAGATCTCGCGAGCAATGTTGCGAATGGACTGGTCAATCGGTGGGTACTTGCCCTCTGGAAGACCCTCGGTTGGGCGAAGGTAGATCGAGATGACAGTGATGCCGTTGGAGAACTGCTCGACGTACTTTCTCGACGATGTGACACCGTAGTAATGGTACAGATCAGACAAAGCGCTGAAAAGTCCCAGAGCAGTGCGCTGGCGGAAAGCAACGACGACTCTCTTTTCGTGCGATGACTCGATATCAAAGACCTCGATAACTGGGCCGGTGCGCTTGACAGCCAGGTTAATGCTATCCTGGTAGATCTGGAGAGTGTTTGGGGTCGCCTTGTTCAAGAAACCACGGTCACCGATGTACTGGATTCTGGTATCCGATGGGTCTGGGTTGGCATCAACGAACTGACACTGGTAGACGAAGTAGCAGCGCATTGTCGACTTGGAGGTTGGATCGATCTTTCCTGGGGATCTGAAAGTCTCCACTCTGAATCTCCTGTTTGCGTCGCCGCCATCGAGGTACTTGGCCTCGAGTCTCTGCTCGTATCTTGGCCCGCCAGTATTTGAAACACCTGGCTCAGATGTGTCCATGTAGATGGCGTGGTCGCTAGCCTCCATGTCGAGTCTGATCTCCTGGCGCTTGTCATGGCGAGCGGCCGCTGCAACCTTGGCGGCGTAGAGGTTTGTGATGTGAGACTGGATGGCCTCTGGGGACTCGGTCTGGAAGTAGACATCGTCAATGGCGAGCTCGTTGTAGAACCACTCGACCTGGCCGCTGATCTTGTCTTCAGGGATCCAGGAACCAGTCTTGATCAGCCTCTCGACTAGGGAAGAAAGTTAGCAATCTGTGCTTAACCGATTTCTCATGTATGCATTCTCACCTTCTTCCATCTGCTTCTGCTTTCCGTCGAAAGGTGGAGCAATGTAGCCAACGGTGGCAGAGCGGAGCACCTTGTGTCCATTTCCGTTGCCATTGCCGTTATGTGATGGCAAGCTGAAGTGAGCTGGCTGTGGGGATGGGATGCGTCCTGGAGTTCTGATAGTTTGCTCGGCGAGCCTGGCTGGCAGCGCCTTGTTCTCAAATGTGACTGGAGTCATTTTGCCGTCCCAGGGATCTAGGTATGTAGAATTTAATTTGTCTTCTGCCATTTTGTCGTTAGTGTATAGCTCTGTTGTTTCCAGGTTGTCGTTGGGAATTTAGGGTGGGTGTGATCTGCCTTATACAGCGTGGGGTGGCGGGGGAGGAGGTACCCCGCAGGCGTCGCCCTCAACTTGGAAGCTTGGTAGCGAAGGCGAGAAACTGTCACAAGGCAACAATGAGGTAACATACCGTAATTAGAACGAAGAAGGGTTTAGTCTTTCGTAGGAGAAAGCAATTGGCTAACAAGTGAACTTGTGATGGTTCTGAAAAATTGTCAGCTGAGTTCGGGTCTTCAACGAGGCTGAAATTTCATGCACGAGGCTTTTCGCTAAGACTCGAAGCTGCATTCGCATTCAGCGCAGCCGATAAGCAGGCAAATCGGTTGGCAGCGGCATAAAGAACGCTGCTGTCTTAGAAAATGCGATTGAAGCTACTTACATTGCAATTGGTAAGAGAGGAAGTGTCTCTTTAACTTTCCAAGCCGAGAGGATGAAGTTTATAAGAATTATGGGTGATAATGTGTTGCGGTGAGTTATTTACTGTAAATACCTCAAGGTGTTGGAAGTAGCCGGGCTCTCGATTTAACAAGATCAAGGAACTGAAGGGTGTGACGGCCTTTCACTGCTTGCTTGCCGATCTGAATTGAGAAGGATGATTGTAGGAGGAGATATCTCAGGGAAGTATGAGACTTTTTGTTTATTTCTCTCTCACGAACCGGCCGGGGGGAGCTAGCCATTATATAACAAATTCACAAAGCCGTGGTCAGCTCGGCCAGGGCCCCGCAAGGTGTCTCTTCCCCAGCTCCTGAACCTGAGGCCGCCGTCACAAAAAGGTTGGGGAAGAAGAAGTCACGAAGTCACGTCAGTGGAAGCGATTGAGTGGAGGAGGTGGATTTTGTGGAGGGAGGAGGGTCGTGGATTTCCGAAGTACCTTGCAGCCATGCATTTGTGCCCATCGTCGTCCCGTACCAGCGGCCGTCACCAATCCAAGTTTTCTGTTGTGCATCCCATGCTGGCTAGTTGTGCCAGGCTGGAACGGAGTGGAAGTGACAACGCTGCAGGTCATTACGTTTCGCCTGTTTCTAGGTGCTGGAAGGGGCAATTGTGGAATTTGATAATCGATCATCGGATCACATCAGGAATCTTTATAGGCAACTAGAGCCACGAGATGGGGAAAGGTGTTGGAAAATAGCGCACGCTCGGCTCAGTCGCCGGCGGAGGGTGGAAAGATGCATTTCCAACCGTTTTAATTGCTATATTTACCCATAGCGCTTGACCGCTTTCGGTATAAGCGGTAGCTAACGGCAAAAATCAAGCAAATGTGGCAGTGCGGTCAAGATTTACAGTGGGCACGGCGGCCGTCTTTGTGGGGTGTGGCAGTTGATGTGTTTCCCTCTGGATTGAGAGTGGCTGACGCGCAACCAAGCTGCATTTTCCTGACCTGGGCGAATCTGAGTTTTCATGGCTAGCACTCGCGAAGTACGGCTAGTACTCGATCATGCTTACCCTTTTCCATCTATGTGTCCTTTTACTGCATGCCTCCTGTCCAAGCTGTCCAAGGAAAGCGCGCAGTAGTGTGGCCTTGTGGTTCCAAAAAGCTCAACAAGATCCAGAAAGGCCTTACAACTTGCCAAATGACCAGAGTCTAGGTTATGCTCGGCCTGGACTAGCGCCTGGTACAAAGGGGTCAGCGGATATTCAAGGCTTTGCAGTCTCGGCGCAAGAGAATCTCGCACTGGCTTGGCAATTGGCTGCGGAGCGGCCTTAGGAACTTGCATTTGTACCCTCGTACCACGGTTAAAAGGTACGGGTATCAGTCATGTTGGTCTCGTCCCTCGTCCGAGCCGTCGTCGCCATTGTCGTCGTCGCTTCGCACCATTGACGAGGGCGATGGCGAGGTGAGAAGGTTTGGAATGGCTTTAATTTGAAGTGCGTGTCGTGCTCTCAGGCTGCAGGCACATGCGTCCGCGTAGCATGGGAATGCAAGTGCTGGACACTGCCTGACCACACGTTTTGGCACCGCGTGACCTCACCGAGTAAGTGGTGCTTCAACAGCTCACAAACTCTTCGCGCTGAGAAGGTCGCTATTGAAATGGTCAAATCGTCACTGAAAACAGGTCATCGATGTCGCAAAGGAAGCCTTCACCTCGCGCCGTCGCCATGAGACCTGCATCGGGCTACAAACTTCTAAGCGAGCTTCATGGACTCTGCGGCCGCAAGAGGTTTCACAGCAACATTTGAACATGCATCTCCACCAGAAGCCATCGACGCGTCAATAGGCTCTTCCCCTGGCGGCAAGATCGTGCGGGAGCACAACGCCAATCTGGTGCAAGCGCGGCATTTATCCGCAGTGCTGAGGAACCTACTCGTGACTGCCGTCTTCTCGCTGTATAACTCACCGTCGAGGCGAAGAGTGGTTCGTCACATCACGAGTTCCTAACGAGTTGGCAGTCGTGGCACAGCGACCACCTCAGTCGGCAAACTTTAGTCACAATTTGAGGTTTTTGGGCCGGTAGCTCATCCTTGGCACCCAGCTACGCTTTCCGGTGGACCGGCGTATTATCACTTTGACGTTCCAAAGTCTCAGATGGCATCTTTCTCGCTGCTCTTCGCGCCATACTATCACCATCTTGACCACCGATTTAAAATCATACGATGGCAGTACATCCCTCGTATCCCATCTCGATCTCCCCAAGCTTCAACTAATGCCAAGTGCCATAAACAACCTCATCCGGACTCGAAGCACTTTTCTTCCAAGCTCGATACTTTGATCGATACTTTGCTACACTACCCCGCCAAAACCAGGGCACCCAACTTCTCCTGCGTCCGTCTTCTCCAGATTTCGGGAACAGCCACAGGATCACAATCCACGCTACCCCGCAATGCACTCTCATTGGTTGTGGTGTGAGGGCCACATCCTTGATCCGGTTAATGTTTTGCTTCTTGCTGTGATGATGGTGTCGATGTTGCAAAACTCTTCCATGACATTGGCTTGGCCTTCTAGAACAAGATTATGTTCGGCAACGAGCAGAATTTTCCTCGTGCTTCCTCTGTCCAACTTGGCACACCTGTCTGTCAACTGGGCCAAGAGCGTTGTGGAATTAACCTGCGACTGGCCTAGATTGAAAATCTGGGGATGACCGAAAAAGTTTTTCAACCTTGAATACAGTGTAACCTGGCTATACCGAACTCCAAAATCACCAGGTTTCTTTCGTTACAGCGAGTATTCGTTACTGGAGGTGACGGAATAAGCCGAGATTTGTCTAATCAAAGCTAGCGTTGTCTTTATTTAACCTAAATGGGCTAGGTTCAGAGAACATCAAGCCAAATTTGGTGATTTTGTATAACGATACCCACTAAATCTTGGAGCATCCCTTCGGTATATCGCTGCTGGCATGAATTCGTTATCCCCATACAAAAATGAGAGGATCTCTGAGTCCGTCGCCACAGGGAGGATTTCGCTACACCCGGGTTTGTTAATGCCAGGTTATACCGTATCTGACATCACTGGCGGCATTGTTGGCAAGGATGGTATTTCCATTACCCCCGAGAAACCACAACGCTGTTTCAGGCTGCCAGGCCCTCGCTTCATGCCCTTCTAAATATTCCGCGATCTCCTGCTAGTCGATGCATAATGGCAGAGCCACTGGCAAGCCCACGAGGCCTTTTCTAGGAGGCTAGGAGAACATATCATGAGATTCAAGAACGAGACGCCTTCAGAGAGGTATACCGAGGAGTTGCCATGGCTCGAGGTATGCCGCATACTCGTACCTAACACTTCTATGAAGCTGGCCGTCGTTTCTTCTCCAACCGTGTGACGAGGCTTTGATAGATATATATAACGGTGCTGGGACGTGAGAGGCACGGTAGGCCCAGATGTTGACCGTGTCCTGTGAGCTAGAGAATTAATTGCACCGTCCCTGGCAGAATGATATTCGCAGTTAACGGCCAGGCTTAGACACGGTCCAATTTGTGTTTGTCTCCCACTTCGTTCCGCTCTCTTTACGTCCTCGCTGTCACTTAATCCGCCAGCGCTAATCAACGGCTTATCACGGCCCTCCTCCCCGCATTACCCCGCCACCGCAACAATAAAGTGTCATTCGATGGAAGCATTCCAACATCGCACAAACAGACCTAGAATATACCAATCTTAGAAATTTGTTACACTATCATAATGGGATCTATTGAGACTAACGAGGTCGACGTCTCGCTAAAGTATGCCGTTAGCCTTGATGCCGAGGATCCGCTGAAGGATTTAAGGGAGGAGTTCATTATTCCGTCGAAGGCTGATTTGAAGAGCACGACGATTCCTGAGCACAGTAATTGTCACCGTTTTCGGACATGTATAGGGGCTAATAAGAAATAGGAGTTGATGCACCAAATGTAGCATCACATGACCAGTCCATCTACCTTTGTGGTAACTCTCTTGGCCTTCAGCCACGCCGCGTCCCGGAGCGCATCAAGTCGTACCTCAGCACATGGGCATCTCAAGGCGTCCTTGGCCACTTCAAGAAACTCGATGATTCTCCAAATGAAGCATGGATCGACCAAGATCAGAAAGCCGCGAGGATGATAGCTCCAATCGTGGGAGCGAGGCAGAGTGAGGTGGCGGCCATGGAGACACTGACTGCTAATCTGCATTTCCTTTTGTGCGCTTTTTATAAGCCGGATCCAAATGGACGTCACAAGATTATTCTTGAGTCCAAGGCTTTCCCATCTGACCACGTCAGTTCATCAATCCTCGGTATGATGGTGTGGACCCTGACTAACACTCGCTCAGTACGCTGTCGACTCCCAAATCAAAATGCACGGCCTCGACCCCGCCAAATCCATGATCTGCATCGAGCCCGCAGACTTCAACGGCTCCCCAACTTTGGGCACCGACTACGTCCTCTCTATCATTGATAAGCACGCACACGACACCGCTGTTCTCCTGATGCCAGGCATCCAATTCTACTCAGGCGAGCTCTTTGACATCAAGACCATAACCGCCTACGCCCAAGCCCGCGGCATCTTCTGTATCTGGGATCTCGCCCACGCAGCCGGTAACGTGCCGTTGAAGCTCCATGACTGGAATGTTGATGCGGCTGCTTGGTGCCACTACAAGTACATCAATGCTGGGCCGGGAGCTATGGGCGGTCTTTTCGTGCATGAACGTAACACCAAGATCGCGGAGGATGGAAGCTATCCAAACCGCCTTGCCGGATGGTGGGGCGTGGAGAAGACCATCAGGTTCCAGATGGAGAATACGTTTCAACCGATGGAGGGCGCGGCGGGTTTCCAGATCTCGACTCCTTCGGCTTGTGATTTGACAGCTCTATGTGCTTCGCTTGAGGTCTTTGAGTTGACGTCTATGGAGCAGTTGAGGGAGAAGAGTTTGAAGCTTACTCAGTATCTTCAGGACCTGCTCGTCAAGCTGCAGTCGGAAGGTGGCCAGTTCAGTATCCTGACTCCTCTAGACTCAGCACGTCGCGGAGCACAGCTGTCTCTTCGTCTCACCCCGGGTTTGTTGGCTGTGGTTATGCATGAGCTTGAGGGGCGCGCGGTTATTTTGGATGAGCGTAAGCCAGATGTGATCAGAGTTGCACCGGCACCGTTATATAACAACTTCACTGATGTCTGGAAGTTCATGGATGCTTTCAAGGCTGCGCTTAAGGTGGCTCAGGATGCTAAGGATGGGAAGTAGAGTGCTAATGGTATAGATGGGCTTCTTCAGACTTCGTAGATACGTACGTGGTCTGCAGAGGCTGCTGGTAAAATAGATATCATAGATGGTTGGTTAACTTGCATAGTTTGATATTTCGTACTTTCGATAGCTGCTACATTTTTCCACGTTCCTCTTCCGCAATAAGGCGATGAGTGATCAGATGATGACAATAATCACTCGATCACAACTCTGTCACGGTGAAATGAATGGCAAAACAATGTTGAAAAGGTCGCCATAATGGCACTTCTAACATTAAAGTGCTAACCAGGAGTCGATCAGGCACTCAATGACGGTCGTGTGATGGACGCACTATTGAGTCGATACTGTAACTCATTTGGTAGTCAGTATTAGTGATATTTTTAAAAATAAAAATAAACTTGCAAAATTCTCTAAATATAGTGTCGTCCAGTATTGTTTCAATGACAGCTGTGGCAAATGCACGCGCAGCCTCGTCGACTGTGCCCAGCCTCGTGCACAGACCACCGACGTAGCCTCAACCACCCGGATTGGTAATTCCTATCTCGTCCGACGCCAGACTTCACTATTCCCAACTACACTCCACATATCTTTTCATAATAACTTCAGCTCGCAAAAAGCTGCAGAAGGATATCACACCGACATCATGGCCTCGCGAACAATTTCAACTTGCGTCCGTCACGGCGCATCCTCACCAGCCAGCAAAGCGTTGGTAGCTCTCGCCCCCCGACGCGCAGCATCAACCGCACCACTCTTCGACTTCCTCCTACCCTCTCGCTCATCTTATACGACCTCATCCTTTGGCCCACTTCCTCGCCAAGCACCAAGGAAGTTCGCCTCCCAAATCCGCAGCTTCAGCGCATCACCTCCGCTAAAGGATACTCGATGCATATACAACCCAAAGCGCGATGAGGAAGGGGAGTTCATGAGTATTGAGATTACGCCTAGGGCTGCAGAGGTTCGTCTCCCTATCTCCCGAATAAAGTTACTGTATTGAAGGCGGGAAAGAGTTAATGATGTTATGCAGAAACTAAACACCATCGCAACCAAAGACTCCAGCCCCAACCTCGCACTCCGCATAACCGTCGAGTCAGGCGGCTGCCACGGCTTCCAATACCTCATGTCGCTGTGCACACTCCCTCCTATCGACCCTTCAACCTCCCGAGTTTCCGACATGCCAGCACCGCCCGCGGATGCGAAGGAAGCCGATATACCCAAGCTCGACCTTGAAGAAGATTCAGTGTTTACGTACTTTGGGGAGGATGGCAAGCCGACAGCGAGGGTGGTGATGGATGAGCCGAGTTTGGAACTACTGAAGGGGTCGAATGTCGATTATACGATGGAGTTGATTGGGAGCCAGTTTAAGGTTACGGGGAATCCGAAGGCGAGTAGTAGTTGTGGGTGTGGGACGAGTTTTGATGTTAAATTTTAGGCTTCGGAATGGGATTGGGGAGAAGATAGGATGGATGCAGAATTGAGAGCATGACGGACGGGGATGAGGATAGGGCACGCTATGAGGCGTCGAAGAGCGCGAGGGAGAATCAGCAATTTAAAGAGGAACTGCATGGGCATGAGCAAGTTGTATCGAATCCCTGATACAGGTGGTAGGCCCAGCTGGATGCGAAGGAGAGTCGCGAGAACGTGCAAAAGATTTATTTCAAGCCTTCAGGTCGAGGCGCCCGAGGGAGGAGATGATAATCACGAAAGAAACTTTAATCCTACGCATATTTTCACAACTAAACCCCTCCCTCTACATGTCCTAAACGTATGCCACGGATCTTCGACTTATAATATCTGTCTCCATCAACCGACTTGCATAGACACCGCTTTGAGGGTGTCACTTTGATGGGTTAGCCACCTGGTCTCTGTGAAGGCTTGTCATTTCTTTTGGACTAATTTGCACAAATTCCACTGTCCCCATGTGGAAACTAAGGACCTTCGCACTAGTTCCCCCGTGGCTTGAATTCGTAATTAACCTTCCACGCATCATAATAGAATTGAAGGTATGGATGGCGAAAAGTTGTGATGAGCGAGTTTGAAGACTTCCATCCGGAACACTGAAACGCTGTATCAAACTTAACTGTAAAGTGGCAATGGCATCTTTGACTGTGGAGGCGACGTTACGGTCGTTCTAATTTCCGGTAAAGATGCACAGATGGGACACTTATAGTGCTTTACGACGTGAAGTTTCTAGAAGGCGATGATTTTAAGACAATAGATAATCGTACTCGAGAATCGTGAACTACAAAAGTCGAGTAGGACATGTTTGGCGGCGAGTGAAAGGGCACGGGGTACGAATCGTTTTAAGAACGCTACGATGTGCTCGGCTCGACGAAGTTTACTGGCATTGCATTCTTCACCAGCCCATCAGGTAATGCTGGGATCTCCATGAACAGGATGAGACGGCAATGAAGCAAGAGATGACAAGACGAATCGATGAGCGATGACGACGACGTAGAAAGGAAGGCATTGAAGACCACAAGACAAATACGTGTCACTTGTAAAATTATCAATTGGGTATCATAACTGCTCAAAACTGAAGTGAATCGTGATTCAGTATTTGACGCCGACTAGAGTATAGCTAACATCCAATCCTGCTCCGATCACTGCCAACCACCACAAACACCAACCAAGAGGAACGCTTAGTTCATCTGGCGGATGAGGGCGTTGATCTTGTCCTCACGGTTACCAAGGTCACCACCCTCCACGAAGTGGCGGAACTTGCGGGTACGGAAACCGCCAGTTGGGTTGGAGAGCTTGAATGGCCAGAGGAAGTTTGCGGCCTGCTTGAAGTTTGGACCGACGGTGTAGATCTCGTGAATGAGATCCTCCATGCAGACGATGCCGTACTTGCCGAGGGAAGCCTCAATGATAGAGTTGTCGGTAAGAGCAATGCGCTGCTTGTCGATCTTTCCGTAACCACGCTTGTAGATAAGCTCGCGGACAGTCTTGAGGTTTGGGTAACCGTAGGCGACCCATGGCTCGACGACCTTCAACATCTCGAGGGTAGCCTTGGTCATACGAACAAAGACACCGTTGTTGATCTGGAGAAGACGAAGGAGCTGGAGGATCTTGCGTGGCTTTGGAGCAATCTTGTTGATACCCTTGATACGGACAACAAAGACAAGCTTGTCCTCAGCTGCAACATAGTAAGAACCCTCCTGCTTGGAGAGGCGCTGAAGACGGATCTTCTCGCGCTCCTGGTCGCGGTACTCCTTGACGTACTTCTCAGCACGCTTGAAGATGACACCACGCTTCTCCTTGTTGGCCTGTGACAATCGAGTCAGTTGTAGTTCTTTATTAAAAGTAGTAACATGAGTGGACATGGTCGATGATAAATCAGACCCGAAAGATGGTTAAAATAGGACAACATGGGAATAGTAAATCGCTACCCTAGTCACTATGGTGGTGTTATGCATCACATAAACCACCAACCATGTCCACTCGTAATGAGAGTTGGTTTAAACTTACAGCCTTCTTCTTGGTGAGCTCGGCCTGCTTCTCCTCACGGGCCTTCTCCTGCGACTTGCGCTTCTTGAGGAGAGTCTCTGGGACGAGGATCTGCTCCTTTGTTGGGACGGTACTGCTCTTGTTATTAGTCTTGGTCCACCATCATGTAAACATGAAGAAGAGCGCCAAGTGAAGAAGTGCAGCTATAGCGCGGCATTCTCTACTGGAGGCAAACTCGACGATGAGATGTTTTTAATCGGTGAGACACCCAAGCGCTTGAAACGCTTTCCGTTTTTTTTTTTACGATTCATCAATGCTTCGCAGCATTGGGTGTGATTCTCATCCAACAAGACCTCGAACAATGTCCGAGAAGTATGCGCGCACGACGGTCCTCTGCAAGCAGATACTATGTCTTAACCTGCGGCAATAGTTTTAGGCAAGGAAGCTTTCGCCTCCAACGCCAAAACCCCGTGTTCCATCTCTCATAGTACAGGGCCTTGGGGTAGTCTGGCCTATGAGGGTATGAAGCGCAGGTGTGTATCGAGCTGGCTAGTGTCGTAATCGGTCGCTCAAGAGCCGACTGTCGATAGCGCACAGCAACAGCGAAAGGACCCAACTATTCTGTATTCCCCCAAATGGCGACATTTCTTCGAGATTCGGAATTGACATACGCGTTGGTGGAAGGCATTTTGGCGGTTGTCGTGATGCTTAACGTAGGAAAGGGTTAGAGCTGCGAAGGGAGGAAAAGGGTTTTGAATTGGTTGTGGATCGTGGAAACCCTTAGCGCGCCTCAGGGCTTGGCATATGTGGCACAGGACGGAGATCAAGCGAGGGGCCGGGAACTAGCCCGGCACGGAACAACAACACTCCGTCGTCCAGACCTCAAGGTGACATCTCAACACCGAAACACATAAACACCATTGAACAACGATGCAATAATTAAAATGTCGGTAATTTATGCGATCGGCTCAAATGGATCAGGCCAACTCGGAATAGGCCATACAGAGGATGTCTCGGTGCCGAAGCAGGTCATCACCGTGTCCGACCTGGCGGCCACAAAAGAAGTGACAATCAGAGCAGGAGGAAACCACACACTTCTTTTGTTGGATGGTGTACTTTCAAGTGCTGGCGATGCGTCAACAGGCGCGAGAGGCTTAGTTGCTGCTCTGAAGGACAGCGCGACAGAGCACCAATTTTCACCTGTCATATTATCACGGGATGAGACCGAACAATTCGATATCACATACTGCGCAGCAACATGGGAAACCTCAATTATAGTCGCCAAAGACGAGGACCGAAAATCAACAAGAGTTTACAGCTTCGGGAGCAGCGAGAAGGGAGAGCTCGGCCAAGGTCCACTGGTTGTAAGGTCACCGAGGGCAGGCCGCGCACACAACTTTCCCCCGCCTGGCACCGAGGTGGTCGACCTTGCAGCGTGTATGAGCCACGTCGTAGCTGTACTCGACAATGGCGACGTCTATGGTTGGGGAAATGGCCGAAAGGGTCAACTCGGACAGCCGGCAGAGGCGATCTACTCACCACGAAAGATTACTGGTATCGAGTTTCCCGTGAAGCGTGCAGTATGTGGCAGAGAGTTCACGTTTCTAGTTGGAGACAAAGCGACTGGAGAAATGTTTTTGCTAGGGGTTGATAAGTACGGTTTACGTGATGCTCTAGCAGCAACCACTCCAGGTTATGACGATGTCCAAGCTGGCTGGGGCAACGTTCACATCCTCCATGACGGGCTTGTCATGTCGGCTGGACGCAACGACCATTGCCAGTGTGCTCCAGGGGGTCTACCCAGGATCGTTCAAATAGCAGCAGGAAGTGAGCATGTAGTGGCACTTACAACCGAAGGAGAAGTCGTGGCCTGGGGTTGGGCCGAGCACGGAAATTGTGGACCATCAAAGGATACCAATGTTAGCGTTCCAAATGTTATAGCTTCGTCGAAGTATCTGCCCGCCGAAATGAAGATAACATCAATTGGGGCTGGTTGCGCCACTAGCTGGGTCGGCATATCAAGATGAAATAAAGAACTTCGCACATACTTTTGAGCAAGCGTCATCACAACGCCTAACCACGACGATGTGTTGAAATAATGGCTAGAATCCCACTTCACAAGTATCTAGCTTGGAGAGGCGCTGCTCTTAAGTTGCCACCAATAATTGTTTTTGTAATACGTCGGACATTAAGGCCCCGTTCTGTAGTTGCCATCAAACTGTTTGCAAGGAGGGAAGTCCCGATAAACTGATGGCGCCGGCGCCACTCTTCTTCGAGATGCCGGTGGCATACGGATAACGTTTTGATGCGGTAAATGTTAGCTTGGTAACCTTCTCTGATTTCAACTCGCATGTCTGTCTATGTTGCTATTCTACTTTCATTGTTTTGACGAAGCCCCGATAGTCTAGTTAACGCTTGCTTTTGTCCCAACCTCTCGCCTAATTAGGGATTTAGTCTTAATTTTGTTAGCCTCGTGTGGGTTAGCGATCGTAGAGTAGCCCAAGGGAAACTGGGTAACATCGCTCTGCTCGAGCTTGACGTTGCCGCCTTTCCTGTTTCTCTCGGAGGAAGATAGGCTGACAGTTCCAGCTGTTTGCTCGCCAGTGTCCCAGTTAAGGATGGAGTTGTAATTACACGCAGCAACCTTATCCCTTATCTGGAAGTACTGGTGCGCCCCATCACCGACATATGAAAGAGCGTCGAACTTTCCCTCCGTGCTGGGGGGGATCGGCTGTGTGGATTGGCCGAGAAACTCGCTGTGCTCTCTACTTTGATCTCCTAGCCCGCTCCTTCTTGCGTTGCGTCTGGCGAGCTGTACCGAAACCAACCGAGCAGTAAGTGTCTTGCATGAAGACCGGCTCAAGGTGATAGCGTCTCCTCAAATTGTTCCTCAGAGATGTCAGATTGGTTCTACCACCTTTCCCCCTTCACAACGGGAAGCAGGTCATTAACAGGTTCAAGATGTGGTCCAGCGATCGATCGAACGGATATAATTAATGCGGTTTGTTTTATGTCTGCTGTGAGGGGATGGTCGCGCATGTCGAAGGCATGGTAGCCGTCATTGTAGAAGGGCAAGATGTTACGGCGCTGTTTTGGGGCAGTGAGAGATGGTATGTTGTATTTATTTGATATTGAGTGTTTAATTTGCAGTGACTTGACTAGAAAGCTTGTAGTAAAGCAGTGGGTTGGCAAAATGGTAAACAAAAATCCCAAGAGAAGAGGCAGAAGTCCGACTTGAAGATTGCTGTGTAACTGAGGAGAACAAAAGAAGATGTAAGTTAGTAACCAGATCCAGGTAGTATAACTGGCGAAATCCTGGCAAAAATGCTAGAGGTCGAAGCTGACAATAACCTCAGATCTGCGATCGAACTCCAGCAGGATGCTACTCACAACGAAAAATGGAGGCGAATGAAGTGTAACACGGGCACTTTTGAGTCAAGCAGCAGTTTTACTGAGGTTGAAGTGAAGTCATCTCACCCACGGCGCATATACTCGTACACGGTAAACATTTGCAACAATAACCTCATTTGCACACACTCGGTATCGAGGAAGCGATTACATTCATAAATACTTCCCATCAGCTTGCTCCGCCAAACACTCTCATCCACACGACATATAAGAACAGATCACACTACATCCCGCCCTCTGTCATAAACTGATCCCATGCCTCATTCAGTGCTGCAAACACAGTAGCACTGGTCATCACTTCGGTACTAGCATTTTGTGGCAGCTATAGATTGTCAGATCAACGAACACCAATTTCACCACTTCGGCTTCACCAACTAAAGGTTTAATACAATATAAGTACGTACCCCTTTCACTCGCTATCCGCCCTTTAAATGACACCACACTGCTCATGAGCTATAGCCTTAGAACTCATTTCAACTGCATCCACAAGCTGAACTGACCTATGACTTCAATCATTCAAACCCCATTGTTGTTCCCTTTTTTGCGGTCCGTTCCCCTTCCGCCAAAAAGCCACCATCTTGAGGGCGCCTCAACATCAGCTCGAGTACTCGTCCGCCGCATTCACAACCACAGCTAGAGCTTCATTCACTCCTACATTCCATTCTCCGCCTTAAACTTATCCCACGCCTCATTCAGCGTTGCAAACACCGCAGCACTGATCATCTTAACCTCGGTACTAGCATCTTGTGGGAGCTACACTTTGTTAGCTCAATCCTCGTCAACATCAACACCACCACCTCAACTTCACATACCTTATCAGGATGGCACTTCCCAATCGCCTTCATATAGTTGATCTTGACCTTATTATTCATCACCAACTCATGCAACCCCACCTTCTTCCACCCACTCCCCTCCCACAGCACCTGATCCATAGCTCCCAGCAGCGCTCTCAGGTTATCCCTCCGCCCATCCCGCCACGCACTAACCCTCGCATCGACCGCGTCACCAAGCGCAAACTTCTCATCATCAGCTTTCTCAGCCTCCGCATTCGCTTCCCGCATCCTAATCACCGCCTTCGAGTACGGCTCCCCCATTGACGAGAGTCCATTCTGCGCTGCCGACTTAAGGATCGCCGGCACCCTAGCAACAGGCTTAGCATTCGGCGCCAAACCCCTCTCGCAGCGCTGACGGCCTTGAATGGCAGTAGCGCCACCAACGCCAGACTCCACAGCACTCTTCCACACCGCCGCCGCATCGGCCCAGCGCTCCATCTGCTCCAGTCCCTCCGCTTTACGCATGAGTGTCTTGCCGTAAAACTCCTTCATATCCTTGCTGCTTCCTTCAAGGTCAATGGTTTCTCCTGCGCCTTGGCCTGGACCAATGATCTCGAGCGCCTTGTCGGCGTCTGATACTGCGCCTTTGGAATCTCCCGTCTTGAGACTGGTTAACGCGTGGTTGCATAGGAGGATGATGGTGACGGGGTGAGTCGCAGGCAAAGACGAGAGGGATTGAGTATACGCTTCGTGGGCGGCGGCGTAGTCGCCGAGCTTGAAGTACTCTGTGCCAGCGAGACGAGCTTTGTGTGAGCGTGCCAAAGCTGACGGATCGACGGGAGGTATCCTCCTAGTTGGCGCCTTGGGCCGAACAACGAGAGGTGGAGATGGCTTCGTGGACGATAATTTTGATGCTGGTGAAGCACGAGACTGTGATTTGGACGAGAAGTCGGGAATTTGATGTGACTTGCTTCCTGCGTCTGGTCGCCGCGAGAAGTCTGGCATCTGCTGTGATCCTGAAGTTGGTCCTGGGCCGTCGTCGAAAAGGAGATCTGGCTCATCTACCGGTGGCTTCGGAGATGACGTGGTCTTCTTGCGGCGAGCGGGTGAGATGTATACAACCTCCTCCTCTTGGGCCAGCTTATTGAGGCGCGACCGTGCATCGAGAGGTCTGGATGAGGCCGACTGCTGCCACTTTGGCAGTGGCGATGAGCGACCACTACCTTGATTAAGAGTAGCCGGTGAACGATCACGAGCAAATGGGTTATTGGTGGCGGGCAATGCAGAAGCAGGCTGCCTGATTTCTGGCGTCGCCCTGGCGCTGCGCCGAGATGGCGGACCTGATCCCATCTCGAGCGCCAATGCCTCATCGGTGACGGACGGACTTGCACCATTCGGTTTGATATCTTTCGGGAGGTGCTCCTTCTCTTTCGGTCTCCTCTGTTCAGCAGCCACATCTCTCATCCACTTCGGCTGACTAGGGTCAACAAGCTCATCTTGCTGAAACTCAGCGACTGCCTTCTGCATCTTCTTCTGAGTTTTACCCCAAAGCGAGTTTGCCGACTTCAAGAAATTTGCAGATAACGCTGCGGCTTTGGCAGCAACATCGTCTGCATTCAATGCAGGGGAACGGTTATCTCCTCTCCTTACTTGAGAGGGTTGCCCACCCTCACCTCTCGCCCAAGCAGGTATGTCATCCGACCCATCATTCTGAGCTCTCCCCGAGCTCGGGCCACGACTCCCACTGGCATCCCGAGAACGTGACTTGGCACTTGACCGGCTCTCAGCTTCCGCCTTCGCTTGCGCATGTGCATCTTTAAGCAACCATCCGACCGCAGCTTGCATACTCAGGCCAGCGCCACTTTCCGTCAGTGCCCTTCGTGAATTATCGGCAGTGAAGCCCATGTCAACCAGTTCATTCACAGCTCTATCAAACGGGTCATCCGAATCTGCCCCGTCGCCGACGCTTCTGGGCGACGGCACTCTTGGCGTAGTTTGCTTTGGTCTTCTCATTTCCTCCTCAAATTCTCTCTGTCTCCTAGAACTTTCTTCCGTTTGTCTCTGTTTCAATGCCCTTTCCTTTGCCTCTTCCTTTTCACGCTTTATTTCCTCTACCGGCCTTCCCAGGTCGCCCAAAAAGTCGTCATCGTCTGCCGGGGCTGAATATGCTGGCGACTTGGCGACTGTCTTCACATTTCCAAGCCCAAATATATCATCATCATCGTCTCGCGGTGGAGCTGACATGGTTGGCTTCGATATTTGAGGTGAAGGCGCTGGCGATTGCTTCCCTTTCTTCAGCCCAAATGGATCATCGTTCTCAAATGCCTCAAAAGAGAAAACATTGCCCTCTTTCTTCCGTCTCCCTTCCTCCTGTTTCCTCGTCTCGACCTGCAGTTTCTCTTGCTGTTGCTGCAGCGTCAACGTTTCCTTCTTCTGTCCAAATCCTCCCAACCCAGCAAACATGTCGGTTGTAGGCTTCGCTGGCGCAATTGGCGGCGTAGAGCGAATGCTCTGTGTAGGCAATGGCGTTCCATTTCGGGACCCAATGGGTGGTGTTGGCGCAAGTGTTGGGATTGGGCCGTAGTAATTGCCAGTTCCCCTGGCGGCTGCGGGTGGTACCTGGGTGGATTTGGAGTTTGGATTGGAGTTCCATTCCAGACCATTCAGGTCGTCCATGATTAGGTTTATAAGAGTACAAGCTGAATCATAAAAAGCATAACACAGAGGAGACTAAGGGAAGTCGTGGATATAAATTGGTTAACGCGCGTCAATGACAATTATATATCTCGTTGGTGTTGTCTTGGACGCGGCAACACCATGGTTGTGCGGCCGCTCCCACCCCGTCACTTTCGGCGAACTGCGGTACACTTCTTCCCCTTATGTTGGCAGCCGGACCCATTGTTTTTCCGTCACCACATGTCACTCTGTAATCAGCGCCTGGCACTATCGTCCACTCGGTGCATTTCCAGCTCCACCTGCAATCTATCCAAGTACAGACATATCTCCGAACGAGCCCGGTCCATTAGTTTACAACACCATCCACATCTGTAAATAACCTTACCCCTCGTACATATACGATACCAGCCTCGCCAATTTATTTCTAGAGGCACAGTTTTTACACGTCCCGTTTCCCAGCATCTCATAAGCGGTCAACTTTTTTCAACAAGCAACATGGCCGACGTTTCTGTTTCCGAGCAAACCCCAAAGGTGGAGGAGAGGAAGGAGGAGAACGTTGTCGCCAACACCGAGACCAACGGCGACACCGCAGAGCAGAAGGAGGAGCTAACGGCTAAGAAAAGTAAGCACAAGAGAAAGAAGAGCAAGGCGCAAAAGGCTGCTGCTGCGGCCGCCACCGCCGCTGCTGAGGCCGACGCTGAGAGCGCACCGCTTTCAGAGGTGAAGGAGGAGGATAAGAAGGACAAGACCACACCGGCGGAGGCTGACCCGTTACCTCAAGCCGAGCCAGAGACCAAGGAGCAACAAATGCCCGAGGTTGTGGAGACACCAGCCAAAACCGTTGCTGATATATCGGCGGGAGATATCGACGCACAGCAGAAGGATATGGAGGCCGTTAAGGACATCGTTCAGGAGGCACCAGCAGAGGTCACGAAGCCGGAGATCACCAAGCCAGAGAAGAGCCAGGAGCCAGTCGTCGAGCAACCAAAGGTCGATGAGCCAGCCCCAACAACTGAGGCCCCAGCCACCGACGCGCCAAAGTCAGAGGAGCCAGCAACTGACGCTCCGACTGCTGTCAGTGGAAACATCGTGCAAGCTGTAAGTTCCCCCTTTTTTTACGTCGGATGCGAGCTCAAGTGGAGCAAGTGGGTGGCTTCAACTACTTTTCATTTCGACGTCGACAAACAAGTCAATCTGGTGCGGGAGCTGGGCGGGGCCAACACCCTCTATCGAACGGTAGCATTCCAGTGGAGCTAAGCATAGCTCTGGCAACTGGTTGGCTTGGCAACTTTGTTTGCGAAGTCAAATTGCCAGTTGGTCTGGCGAGAGCTGGGCGAGGTAACACGCTCTATGTACCAATTACATAGAAGCGGTTCAATATGCCTTTTGAGACATGTACGCGTAACCTATAGCTACTGCGTACTGGTTCCTCCCACCAACAGACTTCCGGAGCAGTGACATCCAACGTCCTTGACGTAGCCAAAGACCTCCAAGCCAAGACCGCATCAGACATCAAAAAGATCTACCACACCACGCTCAAAGACGCCGTTGCCGCTGCCCAAGATGACGACGAGAGCACCACCTTCATGGGGAAAATTTCGGACGCTATTGAGATCGTCGCCAAGAAGGTGATGGAGGGCATCGAAGACGTCGGCGAAGCCATTAAAGAGCATCCTGAGATGATAGCTGAAGGAGCTCTTGCTATCGCTGTCAGAGGTGCTACTCTCGTCGCTCCACATATTTTGCTTCCCGCGCTTGCTGTTGTTGGTAAGATGGCTGCTGACTCTGCGATTAAGACTGCTAAACAAATTGCTGCTGAGCACGCCACTGAGGTTGTTAAAGATACCTCTGAAGAGTTGAAGAAGAAGGGTGCTGCTGATAAGGAGAAGGCCGAGCAGATTGCTGAGCTGACGGAGGAGAAGATTAAGGAGGTTATTGCTGAGAATACTGCGGATGGAGATGTTAAGATGAATATCTCGGTTAAGGCAACTGAGGGAGAGAGTGGAGAGCAGCTGTTGTTGGTTCAGGCTACCGGTACTGAGGTCGTTAGGGAGATTGATGCCAAGGAGGCTGAATCTAGCGATGTCAAAATCATTGAAGTCTCTAAAGAGTTGCTTGATGAGGCTAAGGTGTCCCGTAAGGCATCCACCGAGGATCTTAAGGACCAATCTAGCGAGTCCAAGCCAGCCGTCGATGATGCTGCAGCCAAGCTCGCTGAACTCGATGTCGCTATTGCTGAGAGGGAGTCCACTGAGGCTTTAGAACAGGCACGCCAAGCTGAGGAGGCCCGTAAGGCAGAAGAAGCCTTATTGTTGCAAAAGGAGAAGGATGCTGAGGAGGCCCGTGTGAACGCAGATGCTGAGCTCGAGGCCACTCGCGTAGCCGAAATCAAAAGGCAAGAAGACGAGGCAGCTGCTGAGGCCACCCGCCAAGAAAAGATTAAGAGAGAAGAGGACGAGGCAGCTGCTGAGGCCGCTCGCCAGGAGCAGATTAAGAGGGACGAGGAAGAGGCAGCTGCTGAGGCCGCCCGTCAAGAGCAGATTAAGAGAGACGAGGAAGAGGCAGCTGCTGAGGCCGCCCGTCAAGAGCAGATTAAGAGGGAGGAGGAAGAGGCAGCTGCTGAGGCCGCTCGCCAGGAGCAGATTAAGAGAGACGAGGAAGAGGCAGCTGCTGAGGCCGCCCGTCAAGAGCAGATTAAGAGGGAGGAGGAGGAGGCAGCTGCTGAGGCCGCTCGCCAGGAGCAGATTAAGAGAGAGGAGGAAGAGGCAGCTGCTGAGACCGCTCGCCAGGAACAGATTAAGAGAGACGAGGAAGAGGCAGCTGTTGAGGCCGCCCGTCAAGAGCAGATTAAGAGGGATGAGGAAGCCAAGGAGACTGCACGTTTGGAGGCCTTCAAAAAGGAAGAAGAAGCGAAGGAGGCCGCTAGGTTGGAGGAGGCCAGAATCGCTGAAGAGAAACGCATTGCCGACGAGAAAGCAGAGTCTGAGAGACTGGCCGCCGAGAAGAAATCTGAGGAGGAGAGGTTAGAGAGGGAAACACAAGAGAAACTCGACGCCGAAAGAGTGGAGAAGGAGAAGCTCGAGGCTGAGACAATCGAAAGGGAGAAGCTCGAGCAGGAGAGATTGGAGCGGGAGAAGCGTGAGACCCAGAAGGCCGCAGAGGAGGCCAGAATCGCTGAGCAACAGGAGCAAGAGCGCTTGGCTGCAGAGAAAGCAGAGTCTGATAGGCTCGAGGCTGAAAGATTAGAGAAACAAAGACAGGAGGAGCTTGAGGCCCAGAGATTGGAGAATGAGCGTCTCGAGAGGGAACGCGTTGAGAGAGAGACGACGGAGAGAGAGGAGAGCGAGAGATTGGAGCAAGTGAGACAGGCTGAGCTCGAAGCCCAAAAGAAGGCTGAAGAACAGCGTCTCCTCCAAGAAGCCCTTATTGCCCAGCAGAAGAAGGATGCAGAAGAAGAGGAGGTGGCCCGTAAGGCGGCAGAGCATCAAGTACAGCTTCAGCGTGAACGTGTCGAACATGAGGAGCGTGAGACAAAGCAGCGCGAGATCGAGGCCGCTGCCGCCGCCAAGCGTGCCGAAGAAGAACGCCTCGTGGAAGATTCTAGACTGGCCAAGGAGCAACAAGAGAGAGAAGCCGCCATCGCCGAAGCCAAGGCCCGCGAGGAACAGACACGCCTCGATGAGGAGCGCCTCGAGCGCGAAGCCGAAGCCAAGCGCATCGCCGACATCGAAGCGGCTGCCAAGGCCCAAGAGGCACCAGTCCTCAAGGCCCTCCGCGAGAACGAAGCCACCAAGGCGGAGAACTGGAAGATCGAGGAGCCAGTCGTCGATAACACCCCAACCATGCCAGCTCCAGCTCATACCCAGCCAGAGTCCTCTGTCAAGGACACCGAGACTGTTGGCGCTGCTCCAACTACTGCAGCCACCATTTCTGAGCCAGTCGTCGCAATCCCTGAGCCAGCTGTTGCTGCTCCAGCTACCACAAAGCAGGCTGAGGTCAATCAGCAACAACAGTCTGTGCCAGGCGCCTTTGCTCCGTCTATCACTGAGCCTGAAAATGCTGCCAACGCTGAGAACCAGCCACCGCCAAAGAAGAAGGGCTTCTTCTCCAGAATTGGCGGATGGTTCTGGGGATCTAACAACTAAGCGGTTGTGCCCTGGACGAATTAGAGTTTGATGTGGAGAGAAAAGAGTTTTACGTGTGCTCGACGGTGTCCATATACCCATGAACATACTGTGGTCCGGCGACGCGGACTGCTTGGTTGATAATGATGTGCTGTTGCCTGTGTCCTAGATTTCCTTTGTCCATGTTGCTCAATTTGTTTGCTTAGATTAAGATGAGACGGCCATACAGTAAGTTTGTACACAAATCAGAGATGAGGAGATGTATACATGTCTGATGACAGTAGATAAGAGGAGAGACACATTCGCTTTGTTGGACTGGTAGATAGAGTTGGACGCATAATGAACATGAGTTTGCGTTTGGCCACGCGGTTTTGTGTTTGTCTGAATTGTCGCGGAGATATGTTGTGCTAATCGGCTGACAGCAGGAGAACTCGAGCGTGTGGCTGTGTGTTGACTCCATCGTCGCGCCTGTAGCGATTGAGATATTGCCGGCATGATCATTAGCCTCTATCCGAGGAGTAGATTTCGAGGTCGTCCTGAAATGATCGCTCTGGCCCTCGTAAATCATCAACGACTGCCTTTACCTGTTTCCTTATAGCCATGCTCTCAGTAGCCAAATCTCGTTCAAGCTCATTCACATCCTCTGTCATCTCTGTCATCTCAGGGGCGCGAGCGCTCTTGGTCAAGCC